>Ga0214917_10000070_pt1 | contig 115697 bp, 101 predicted proteins | sample LL_1208_BB_MetaG_FD_177983 | JGI IMG/M metagenome (GOLD analysis project Ga0214917, IMG submission 177983) | Freshwater microbial communities from Lake Lanier, Atlanta, Georgia, United States - LL_1208_BB | ecosystem: Environmental > Aquatic > Freshwater > Lake | place: USA: Georgia... | reverse complement strand
ATAAAATTTATAAAACCTTGCCACAACTTGAAAGGGCTGTTTGTAAATTTGTTAGTAAGTTGAGTGCGAAAGTTGTTATGAATGTTTGTGGGGTTAGTTATATTGAATTATAGATGGGATTTGGTATGAGTTGTTTACCAAGAGCAGATTTATTGATTCGCTCTCTTGCCTTGATGTTATGTCTTACTGCTACCACTCGTCTTGGTTTACTCCGAGAATCTGGATAATGTATAAAGTAACAAAGTTTGATATCTTCGCCATCAGATTCAGTAAGTGACCACCAAACTTTATTTTTTGGCATCGCTCGCTGTAAAGGCTGCATCATTGGAAGAGTGATGAGGTAATTTTGATTTTTGTTTTCGAGATTATTAAGGAAGTCGTTATTCGAGAAACCACTATCAGCAAGAATTAGCGAACATTTGATATTTCCCAGTTTTTGTAAAGTATTATAAAGAAAATCTTCAGCATTGTTGGCATTGTGAATTGATCCCTGTCTTAACCAGAAATTAGCAACCATCTCAGTATTAGCAACAAAGGCAATTGTATGTAAAGATGAGATTTGGTATTACATTATCCATACAACTACTGATCAGTTTTTTGTAAAACATAATTTACATCAAAATAGGCGTGATTCCCTGATATTTCAAAGAATTTTTTATTATTACTTTTTATCAATGAGAATAATGCTTCGCCTCTTGAAAAGGGTACTACCATATCATTTCTATTATGAAATTGGTAAATTGTTGAAGAATAAATTTGATTATTTCCTAAACTTTTACTATTGAAAATATCATGGGCGAAGATACAAAAAATCAAGTATCTTTGCCGACACATATTGTAAATATTATCAAAGCTGTTGACGATTATTGTTTTTTTTGGTTGATATCTATAGTATGAATATAGAGCAGGAAATCCTCCAAGGGAATGACCAAGAACATAAATATCTTCTATTTTATATTTTTGATCCAAAGCGTATTTGAAAATAATGTCTGCGGTATTAATAACGCCTTCTTGACTATGTTTTCCAAAAGATTTGTGAAATCCCGGATATGCCGGAGATAAAATGTTATATTCTTTAGAAAGAGAATTAATTATATAGTCAAGTCTTCCAGAGTTTCCAGTAAAATATATCAATAATTTTTTGCTTTCTTTATTCCTTATAAAAACCGTTTCTATGTTAATTTTTCCATCTTTTAGGAAAATGGTTGTGTATGGGCTTTTGATATTATGATAATTGAATTTTTTTGAAATTTGTGGATGAAATATTATCTGATTTGAAAAAACTCTTAGCAAGATACTTATAAGAAGCCAAGTTAGTATTGGTAAAATTATTATTTTTGAACCCAAACGCCAAGATGGTTTTAATTTTTTTTCAAAAATTTGCATTTACTTTGGACTTTGTCTGGAGGCCGGGGTCGGAATCGAACCGACGCATAAAGGCTTTGCAGGCCCTTGCATTACCACTTTGCTACCCAGCCGATTAACAAGACTTTTCCTATTTTGTGATAGTTCTTTGTGTTAAACCCTTTATTATAAACGTAATTTACAAATAAATTAAATATATTATAATCATTAATTAATTTTTTACAAGACAAGGTTTAATTTTTATTTTAAATTAAATAATGAGCAATTATATATTCAAACAAACTTTTAGAAATATTGAGATTGATAGAATTAATCCAATAGTTAAATCGTCATATCAAAATGTTGTTAAACAGATAATTAATAAGGAAATAGAGCCGATTGATATTATCAATAAAAACGATGATGTAAATATTTTTAAAGATGTCGCTAGTGATATTATAAGAAATTTTAAACATATATTGTTACTTGGTGTTGGCGGCTCTAGTCTCGGAGCTAAAACATTTTGCTCAATAAGTGAATCAAATAATTTAACTTTCCTTGAATCCATAGATCCGCAAACAATCAATTATACTATTCAAAAACTCGATATCAATAACACTCTTTTTCTTGTGGTGAGTAAATCGGGAGAGACTATAGAAACAATTTGCCAGACATTAATAATAATAGACTATCTAAAAAATCTAAAGATAGAAGAAATTGCTAAAAAATTTCTTTTCGTTACAGAGGACAAAGATAACTCAATAAAAAGAATTGCAAATAAAATCGGGGCTAGGTCCTTGAATCATCCAAGTGAAGTGGGGGGAAGATTTTCATGTTTTTCGATAACTGGACTTCTTCCTGCCGCAATAGCTGGTCTTGATATTTTTAAAATAATTGAGGGAGCAAAATTATCTCTTGGAAATTTTTTACAAGAAAAGGGAAATTCGGTTGTTGAAGCTATTCATGTTCAAACAAATCTTTTTGATAATGGCTATAAAAGCAATGTTATTATGCCATATATTGATTCTTTAAAAAATTTTACAGATTGGTATAGGCAATTATGGGCTGAGTCTCTTGGAAAAGATGGATTTGGCTCTACTCCGATTAATTCGATGGGAACCGTTGATCAGCACAGTCAGCTCCAGCTTTATCTCGACGGCCCCAGAGATAAATTTTTTACATTTATTACTTTAGCAAATCAAAAAAAAGATTACAAAATAAATGATTTGCAGGGTTGTAAAACATTATTTGGTAACAAAGAAATTAGCAAGATTCTTGAAATAGAGCATCAAACTACTATCGAAACCTTGGCAATAAAAAACTTGCCAATTAGAATCATTAATTTTTCAAATATTGATGAGTTGGCTATAGGATCTATAATGATGCATATGTTTCTTGAAACTATTTTGCTTGCAACTCTAAAAGGTATAAATCCATTCGATCAACCAGCGGTTGAAAATAGAAAAAATTTAGCAAGAAAAATGCTTTTAAAATAAATTAGAAATATTTTTTAAAATTATTCATTATGATGTTTAATAAAAAAATTGATGATATAAGTAAAATATTTTATCTATTTTTTTTGGCTGCGTTTTTTGCACTTTCTTTGGCATATATATCGGAATTTGTATTTGGTTTCAAGCCATGTATATTATGCTTATATCAAAGAAAATTATTTTTTATTTTAGCGGCATTTTCATTGGCTGGTGTATTTTTGGTAAAAAACAAAAAATGGCGTAAAGTCATTTTATTAATTTCATTTTCAGCTTTATTTTTAAATATAGCTTTGGCGTTTTATCATAGCGGAGTTGAAATGAAGTTTTTTAAAGGTCTAGGTGAATGTACCTCGGATTTTGCTAAAAAAATTTACAGTTCAATTGAAGAGCTAGAAAAAGATTTGCTTAGCGAAGAAATTGTTAGATGTGATAAGCCGGCATTCATCTTTTTTGGGTTATCTATGGCGTCGTGGAATTTTATCTATAGCTTGTCAATATTGATTTTTGCTGTTGGTTTTTTAACAAAAAGTAATGATAAGAAATAACGAAAATTTACCATTTGATGTTATCGTTATTGGCGCTGGTCATGCTGGTATAGAGGCTGCTTGTGCGGCTGCGAGGGGTAACGCAAATACACTGCTAATAACAAAAAATTTTGATAATTTAGGGGAAATGTCATGCAATCCTGCGATTGGTGGAGTTGCTAAAGGAACTATTGTAAGAGAAGTTGATGCCCTTGACGGTGTAATTGCAAAGGCTGCAGATGTTGCGGGTATTCATTTCCGTATTCTCAATGATTCTAAGGGCGCCGCTGTTCACTCTCCAAGAGCACAAGCTGATCGTGTATTGTATAAAAAAGCCATAACCAATATTCTTAGCGAAGATTATGGTATAGATTTTTCTTATAAAGATAATAATTTTTTTAAAGGAAATAAAAATCTTAGCTTGTTACTCTCAACGGTTAGTGACTTAATTATTGATGATAACAAAGTTAACGCGGTAGTTGTCGATGGCGATGTTAAGATATATTCTAATACAGTAATACTAACAACTGGAACTTTCCTTAACGGAGTAATTCATATTGCCAACAAGAGAATTCCTGCTGGAAGAGTTGGCGAAAAGCCCTCTTATAAAATATCTGATAGATTGAATAAATTTGGTTTTAAAATTAGTCGCCTTAAAACCGGAACGCCTCCCAGAATTCTACGCTCATCAATTGATTTTTCTGTTCTTGAGAAGCAAATGGGAGATAGAAATCCAAAGCCATTTTCTTATTTGAATTCTAAGATTTCTTCTGAACAAACCTCTTGTTATATTACATATACAAATAATATTACGCATGAAATAATTAAAAATAATTTAGAAAAGTCTGCCATGTATGGTGGACATATATCTTCAAGAGGCCCGAGATATTGTCCATCTATTGAAGATAAGGTCAATCGTTTCTATGAAAAAGAAAGGCATCAAATTTTTCTTGAGCCAGAAACATTAAATGGTGATATAATATATCCAAATGGCATATCAACATCCCTTCCAGAAGATGTTCAGATTGAGTTTTTAAGAACAATAAATGGGCTTAGTAATTGCATAATAACGCAGGTTGGATATGCTATAGAGTATGATTTTATTGATCCAAGAGAGCTTAAAAAAACTCTTGAAACCAAAAGAATTAGTAATTTATTTTTTGCCGGTCAGATAAATGGAACCACTGGTTATGAAGAAGCGGCGGGTCAAGGAATAATTGCAGGAATTAATGCTGCCTTAAAATCAAGGGATTGCAAAGAAGATTTTATACTCGATAGATCGACGAGTTATATTGGGGTTATGATCGATGATCTTACAACTCTCGGCGTTTCTGAGCCCTATAGAATGCTTACTTCTAGAGCAGAATATAGGCTTTTATTAAGAGCTGATAATGCAGATCTAAGATTGACTGATCTTGGAATTAAATTTGGTTTTATAAAAAGTGATAGGGTTTCAATATTTAAACAAAGAAAAAATAAAATTAATCAAGCAAAAATAATTTTAAGTGATTTAAAAATATCTCCCAAGAAGCTCGCTGAATATGGTGTTGCTATAAAACAAGATGGAGTTGTTAGAAACGCTTTTGAATTGCTTAGTTTCCCGCAGATAAACCCCCTTGGAAGTCAAGAAAATAATATTTTATATCATGATAATTTTGCTTTAGATATTATAGAAAAAATATGGCCAGATCAAATTAATTCAATTGATGTTGATATTAAAAAACAAATTGCAATTGAAGGATTATATGCTCCTTATCTTAAGCGCCAAGAGCTTGATATTGCAATCTTAAAAAATGATGAAAATATTAAAATTCCAGAAGATATCGATTATAACAAAATTCAAAGCCTTTCAGCTGAAGTTAAAGAAAAACTTATACTTGCAAAGCCGACATCTATAGCCTCAGCTCTCAGGATTCAAGGCATTACTCCTGCCGCAGCGATGGCAATTATAATATATATTAGAAACTATAGTAAAGAAAATTAGTCAAATTATATAAAATTATTTTATGTTTAGAATTTTATGGGTTTGAAGAGATATTATGGCTCCATATTTTTTTGCAAGATTTAAAACTAATTTTATATTATCGGAATTTTTCTTATCATCATATTCATCCATTGGCTGAAGATAAACAGGGATATCATATTTAGACTGACCAACATCAGCGATTTCATTATAATTCTTTCTTGAAGAAGAAATAATAAATTTTATTGCATCTATTCTTTTCAAAAGATCTTCTCTGATTGGGTGATATTTATTATTAGAAATTTTTGGAGAGCATACAATTTTTACCTTATTATTTATTGGTCTATAGAATGTTGCATTTGTTTCAATTTGAACTATAAATTTTTTTTCAATTAACTCATCGCATAGCTTTTCAATTGGCTGAATAAAAGGCTCTCCTCCAGTTATTACTACAAGATTTGCAAAAGTTTTTCCGTCATTATTTCTTGAGAGATTCTCAACTTTTTTAATAATATCATCAATGCTAATTTCTTTATATGAGTCAAATTCTGTGTCGCAAAAATCACATTTTAGATTACAGCCGCCAAGCCTAACGAAAATAGATGGATGACCTACATAAGGACCCTCTCCTTGAAAGGTAGCAAAAATTTCTTGAATCTTAAGTGTTGATCCATCTCCTTTTTGCGGGGGCATAATTTTATTATTACCAAACATTATGATTGAAAATTAATAATATTATATGAGCCAAACAAAAAAATTACAAATGCAGAAATTTTACTAATCATAAATATAACTTTTTGATCCGATTTTCTTTTGATAATCAATACAAATCCAAGCAGAAAAAGGTAAGCAAATATTGATCCGATAAGTATTCCAAGAACCATTATAATTGGGTTGGGGCCGCTTGGAATTGATGTAAAAGCTGACATATAGAGAATTATTGTTAAAGGATTGGCAATTGTTAACAAAAGAACAGCTATATAATTGAGTATAAAATTTTGTTTTTTAGTTTTTATTTTTTCATCTTTGGCGATATTTGTTAAAAGAAGCTTAAGACCAATTCCAGCAAGAACTAAGCCACCAAATAATTTAAAAATATACTGATAATCATTTAAAAAATTTATTACAAAAGACACTCCAAAAGCTGCAATCGCTGAATAAAATGCATCAGCAGTTGACGCCCCAAGACAACATGAAAATCCAGAAGAAAAGCCATATTTTATTGTCTGGTTAATGCACAAAATTGATATTGGTCCTATAACTGATGCAAGGGCAAAGCCAATAAAAAAACATCTTATAAATTCATCCATTTGTTAAATAGTGATTTGTTGATAAGTTTTTTTATCAAGTTCAGTAATTTCAATACTAATATCTTTTCTTGATTTTAGGTTTAAGGAATAAATAAAATCTTTAGATATTGCAAGAAAATCATTTGCAACCCTTTGTTTTATTGCTTCTTCGCGCCCTTCTAAAATTTTTAACTCTATATGAATAAAGCTTGCTTGATCTTGGCTCTTTGTACCAGAAATAAATTTATCAAATGATAGAGCTCGAGATTTACAGGCTTCAAGAGAAAATTTTCCTTCTTTTATCTCAACAAGTGCCCCTTGAAGCTTTGCCATAAATGTTATAATAAGTTGAGAATTTATATCGCTGGAATGATGTATTATAATGTGAGGCATATAGTAATCCTAAAATAGAGTAAGTCAAAATTTTAAATATATTTTATCCTAACATTTACCTAAATTCAATCTTGTTTTTCATTTTTTAGCAATATATAATTGAAGTTACATGTTCTTCGTTGTCATTTGGGAGCCCCCGTCAATTTTTCAAATTTATGAGTGATAGTTATTTATTTACTTCGGAATCAGTTTCTGAGGGTCATCCTGACAAAATCTGTGATCAAATATCTGATAGTTTGGTTGATGCCTATTTAAAAAAAGATCCATATTCTCGACTTGCAATTGAAACTTTTGCAACCACAAATAAGATTATAATAGGTGGTGAGATTAGGGCGCCAATTATCTCAAAGGATGAGTTTGATTCTATCGTGCGCTCTGTTGTTAAAGATATTGGTTATGAGCAAAAGGGATTTAATTGGAAAAATGTTGAAATAACAAATTTGATGCACTCGCAATCTCCTGATATTGCTATTGGAGTTGACGCATCTAGAATTAAAGAAGAGGGAGCGGGAGATCAGGGAATCATGTTTGGATATGCTTGCAGCGAAACCGAGGCATTGATGCCAGCCCCAATATTTTATGCTCATCGAATTTTACAAAATATAATTAATGAATCAAAAAAAGGCAATTTGCAGGGACTTGGTCCTGATGCTAAAAGTCAGGTCACCTTACGTTATGCTGATAATAAACCTATCGCTGCAGAAACGGTTCTCGTTTCTATTCAGCATCCAGAAGGATTTACTCAGAAGCAAGTCAGGGACCTAATTTATCCAATTGTTAAATCGACACTTCCAGATGGCTGGATGTGTAGTGAAGAAAAATTTTTAGTAAATCCAACTGGAAAATTTGTTATTGGGGGACCTGATGGAGATGCTGGTTTGACTGGACGTAAAATAATTGTCGATACATATGGTGGCGCCGCTCCTCATGGAGGTGGTGCTTTTTCAGGAAAGGACCCAACTAAGGTTGATAGATCTGCGGCTTATATGGCGCGATATCTAGCAAAGAATATTGTTGCAAGTAAAGTTGCAAATAAATGTATAATTCAAATATCTTACGCAATTGGAATTTCTAAGCCATTATCTCTTTTTGTGAGCACCGATAAAAACAGAGAAATAGATAAGGCTCTAGAAGCAGCAATTAACAACTTAGTTGATTTGTCTCCAAAGTCTATAAGAACTCATCTAGGTCTTAACAAACCTATATATAGAAGAACAGCAACCTATGGCCATTTTGGTCGAGATGTTGAAATCGATGGAGGTTTTTCCTGGGAGAATTTGGATTTAGTTGATAAAATAGTTAAAATGAAAATCTAATTTTTAACAATTTTATTTATGATAAAGTCCAATTGCTTGTGAAATATTGGAAAATCCATCTTTTTCTACAAGAAGACTTAAATCTTTTTTAAATTTTTCAACAGCCCCAAAACCCTGATAAATAAGGCAGGAATAAATTTGCACAAGAGATGCTCCACATTTTATTTTTTCATAAATATCATTTGCGCAAAATATTCCTCCCACTGCAATTAGGGTAATTTTACCATCGCTAAATTTATAAATATTTTTTAGTACTTCGTTAGATAGAGCAAATAAAGGCTTTCCACTTAATCCCCCTGATTCATCAGAGTTAGCGCTTTTGAGATTAAAATTGCGATTTATTGTAGTGTTGCTTATTATTAAAGCATCTACTTTAAATTTTAGTGCAATTTCTGAAATCGATTTCTGTTCTTCAATATCAAGGTCCGGCGCAATTTTAATAAATATCGGAGTTCTTTTATTATTATTTTTTTCTAATAAATTTCTTGTTTTGTTTATTTCGCAAACAAGTATTTCAAGTTGATCTTGTTTTTGAAGGTCGCGAAGATTTTTGGTGTTAGGAGAAGAAATATTTATAGTTATATATGAAGCTTTGTTATAGAACTTTTCAAGTAATTTTGTATAGTCTTGAATAGAATCTTTACTATCTTTGTTTTTTCCGATATTGATTCCAAGGACAATATTGTAATCTCTATCAAGATTTTTTTCAAAATAATTACAGCCTTTATTATTAAATCCAAGTCTGTTAATGATGGCATTATCTTTTTCTAACCTAAATATTCTTGGTTTTTCATTTCCAGATTGAGGTTTAATTGTAACGGTTCCAACCTCAATAAACCCAAACCCAAACTGTTTTAATGCCTTGATAATCTCGGCATTTTTATCGAATCCAGCAGCCATTCCTATTGGATTTGGAAAATTAATTGAAAAAATATTTTGTTGTAGATTCTTATATTCTTTATTTTCTATTAAACAGGTAAAAAAATTTGGAAAATATTGTAAAAGTTTTATTGCTATATTATGGGCCTTCTCTGGATCAATTTTAAAAAGAATAATGCGCAATAATTTATACATAAAATTTCAATTCAATTCAATTAAATCAATAAAATAAAGGAAAGACAGGATATGATTATTATTTCATTTGAGATTTTAAAAAATTCATTATTAGCAATTTTGGTATTAATTTTATTTTTATCAAATGTATATTCCTCGTTATTTTTATTAAAGAAATTCTGTTGCAAATCTGAAATTGTTTCCTGTTTTTTTGGATGAAATTTATTGTAACTATCATTTATTAAAAGAAACATTCCAGCGGCTATTAAAAAAGCTGGCACTAAGATTATTTTTGAGTAGCTTTTATAATTTTTATCATTGTCTTTTGATTTATTATTTTTTTGATATGCAATAATAAAAATTATTATAAAAATATAAAATATTATAATATAAAAAACTTCTCTAAGATTATCATTATTTGTTAAAACTAAAGATATCAATATAATTAATGTGAATCCTGATAAAATAATTGAAATTGCAAGATCTAGTGGTTTGTTAACTTTAAAAATTGTTACTAATATTGTTGAAAGTATTAGAATTATTGCTAATAGCATTTAATCTCTTAAAAGATCATTAATAGATGTTTTGCTGCGGGTTTTTTCATCTACTTTTTTTACGATAATTGCAGCATATAAACTTAAATTATTATTGTTTTTATCAGTAACATTTCCAGGAACTACTACTGAATATTCAGGAACTTCTCCATAGAATATTTCACCAGTTTGTCTGTCGATAATTTTTGTTGATGACCCAATATAAACGCCCATAGATATTACTGAGCCTTTTTTAACTATAACCCCTTCTGCAATTTCACTTCTTGCCCCAATAAAGCAATTATCTTCAATGATAACTGGGTTAGATTGAAGGGGCTCCAAAACCCCGCCTATTCCTGCTCCACCTGAAATATGACAATGTTTACCAATTTGAGCACAAGAGCCAACTGTTGCCCAGGTATCAACCATAGTTCCTTCATCAACATATGCCCCCAAATTAACAAAAGATGGCATTAAAACAACATTTTTTGCAATAAAGGCAGAATGTCTAACAACCGCTCCTGGCAGGGCTCTGAAGCCCGCATTTTGAAAATCTTTTTCCTGCCAATTGTTAAACTTTAAAGCTACTTTATCAAAAAACGAAATATTATCTCCGCTAATTGATTTATGAGAGCTTATGTAATTATCATTAATTCTAAATGATAGAAGAATCGCTTTTTTGATCCATTGGTTAACTTCCCAAGAATTGTTTTTTTGCTCACACACTCTTATCTTTCCATCATCCAGCATTTTAAGAGTATAAGTAACAGCTTCTCTTATTTCTCCTTTTGTTAAAGAGTTGATCTCGCTTCTTTTTTCAAAAGCCGTTTCAATAATTTTTTCTAGGTTATTCATATGTTATTGAGGTATTTTATTTTTGTTTGGAAGTATTAGGGCAATTAATATTTTAATGATTTTAAAAATTATAAAAATAGCTGATATCGCAAAAAATATCATAAAAATTGCGCTGAGAATATCTGTGTTAAGTTGGTATTCGAGCCATTTTATTTCAATAGAGCCATTATTATTATATAACCATAATCCTAGTGATAATGTTAATAATGCAATAAGCGAAGAATATACAATTTTTAACATATATTTATTTTATGATAGGCTTTGTAAATAAAGTAATATTTCTTGATCCGTTTTACGAATTTCTGTTGCGTATTTTATGTTAATTATAAAATTTTTTAGAATTATTTTGTATTTATCATCCATAGAATTTATTTCCTCAAAAACAGATTGATAGTCTTGATTTCTTAGATTATGTATACATCTTTCTACAGAGCCATCAATAGTTTGAAGATCAACATTGGTATTGCGGATTGTAACTAATTTTGCCATTTTGAATCTCAATTTTTCAAACCAATTTCCTAAATAATCATGATTCTTCGCAGCAATAATAGATGGAATTAAATCTTTAAATTCCTTTTCTAATTTAGAAAAGTTTTGTAAATTTTGTAAGTTTATTTTAAGTATTTCAGTTTTTTCTTTAAGACTATTATCAGATATTGCAAGAATCTCAAAGCTTTCGAGATTTTTTTTGTAATCTTGATCATTATAGAATTTATGCCTAAAATCAACATAAATCATTGTCATTTTAATTAACTTTTCTTGAGATTTATATTTATTAAATTCCGTTTTAAGATTATTTAAATCACTTTTGATATTACCAATTTGAACTTGATTGTGAAGAAGAAGTTGGTAGATGAATTCAGCACCATTTTCCTTAAGTTCGCTTAAAGTTAATTCAGACAATTTTCTGTCATCAATTTTTTCATAACCTCCAGCAGAAGCCTCGTCAGAAAGGTCAAAAATCTCACTTTCAATATTATTAAAACGAGATAATTCATTCTGCTTTTCTTGTTTTTCTCTTACAATTTTTTTATAATATTTAAAGCCATAATAAGAGCCGATGCATAAAGTTAAAAAGATAAGAACTATTTTTAAAATTTTACTATTTTTGCTTTTTAAATTTTGCGTCATAAATTATAGAATTTTTTGAGAATTGGGATTGACTCAAAATGACAACAATTATTGAAATTATTTTTTTCTAGTTCAATAATTATTTTTTCACTAAAACCAATTATCTTAGATTGAGCGAAATATTCAACAAGATTATGATGTTTTGATAATTTTGCAAAGTTTTTTGCAGAATTTATTGAGTATATAAAAATTAAATCAAAAGAAATATTTTTAGTTTTTTGTAAAAGTTCTGTAGAAAATTCATTATGATAGATCGTATTATATGAAATTATTTTTTTTGATTTTATTCCATTATTAATTAACTCTTTTGCAATATCTAGACTTAAATTATCTCCGCAAAAATATAATATTTCATTGTTAGAGAAGTCAAAATCGATATTTTTGGTATCAATTATAATTAAGTCCAAAAGATTTTTTGCAGACATTTCTTTTGCAAAGAAAATATTGAAATATCCAGCATTAGCAAGTTTTTCAGAGCTGTTTTTGCCAATTGAATAAATCTTTAAACTTTTTGAATAATTCATTGATAAAAAATTATCACAAGCGTTCGCACTGGTTATAATAACGGCAAATGGTTGAGATAATTTTTCGGTAAAAATATTTTTTATTGTAAAAAGTGGCTCAACAAAAACTTTATGACCATTGGTTTTTAAAAAAGAAACAAGGTCATTAGAATTTTCAATTGGTCTTGTAATTAAAAAATTTTGAGATGTCATTTTCAATTCTACTTGATTTTAAAACCCAGTAATATAGAATATAGCAAGCCTATTTTAAAATCTAGTAAGTTTATAAAATAAACAATTAACAATTTATAACGTTAAACATGAATATTCACGAATATCAAGCAAAAAAATTGCTAAGCAAATTTGGTGTGGCAGTACCCGAGGGGCACCCAGCATTTTCCGTTAAAGAAGCAATAGAGGCTGCTAAAGAACTTGAAGCTAATGGAAATAAAGTATTTGTTGTTAAAGCGCAAATTCACGCTGGAGGAAGAGGTAAGGCTGGTGGTGTTAAGGTTGTAAAATCGATCGAAGACGTTGAGCAAAAGGCTAAAGATATTCTGGGCATGACTTTAATTACCCATCAAACCGGTCCTGAAGGTAAGGTTGTTAAGCGTTTATATGTCGAGGCTGGATCTAACATTAAAAAAGAATATTATTTATCGGCAGTAGTTGATCGTGCTACAAAATCAATAGTTTTCATGGCGTCTTTAGAGGGCGGCGTTGAAATTGAAGAAGTTGCCGCAGAGCATCCTGAAAAAATTATTACAACAAAAGTTGATATTGCAACTGGAATTCAGGGTTTTCATGCTCGTAAACTTGGCTTTGCTCTTGGTCTAAAAGGTGAAGCTCTTAAAAAATTTAGCAAATTGGTTTTTGCTCTTTATGCTGCATTCGTCAAAACCGATGCTTCTCAAGTCGAGATAAATCCTTTGGTTGAAACTGCGGAAGGAGATATTCTGGCGCTTGATGCTAAAATTAACTTTGATGATAATTCACTTTTCCGTCAAGAAGAAATTCGCGCCCTGCGTGATCTTGATGAAGAAGAACCTCTTGAAATTGAGGCTTCGAAATATGATTTAAATTATGTTAAAATGGATGGGCAAATTGGGTGTATGGTTAATGGCGCTGGCTTAGCTATGGCAACAATGGATATAATAAAGCTTTATGGTTCTTCTCCGGCTAACTTTTTGGATGTTGGTGGTGGTGCAACTCGCGAGAAGGTTACTGAGGCATTTAAAATAATTTTATCAGACAAAAATGTTAAGGGTATATTGGTTAATATTTTTGGCGGAATCATGCGCTGCGATATTATTGCCAATGGTATTATAGAGGCAGCTAAAACTGTAAATCTTTCGATTCCTCTTGTTGTAAGGCTTGAGGGAACAAATGTTGATTTAGGAAAAGAAATTTTAGCAAAATCAGGCTTAACTATTATAGCTGCGAACGATCTTGGAGATGCTGCAGAAAAAATTGTTAAAGCGGTTAAATCACAAAATTCTTAATTAATTAATAAATTTTAAAATGTCAGTTTTAGTAAATAAAAACACAAAAGTAATTTGCCAAGGATTCACCGGAGCTCAAGGAACATTCCACTCTGAACAAGCTGCTGCATATGGCACAAAAATGGTTGGAGGCGTAACACCCGGTAAAGGAGGTACGCAACATTTGGGCTTACCAGTTTACGATACAGTTTTTGATGCTCGTAAAGCAACTGATTGTAATGCTTCAGTTATTTATGTTCCGCCTCCATTTGCTGCTGATGCTATTCTTGAAGCAATTGATGCGGGAATTGAGCTTATTGTATGTATTACAGAGGGTATTCCAGTTATTGATATGGTTCGAGTTAAAAAAGCCTTGTCCGGCTCGCGCTCTAGACTTATTGGGCCAAACTGTCCAGGAATTATTACTCCTGAAGAGTGCAAAATTGGTATTATGCCAGGGCATATCCATAAGAAGGGTTCAATTGGTATTGTTTCGCGCTCTGGAACATTAACTTATGAAGCGGTGCACCAAACTACTAAAGCGGGGTTGGGCCAAACTACTTGTATTGGTATTGGTGGCGACCCGGTCAATGGTACAAATTTCATTGACTGTCTTGACATGTTCTTGTCTGATCCAGAAACTCAGGCCATGATTATGATTGGTGAAATTGGTGGATCTGACGAAGAAGAAGCCGCTGAATTCTTAAAGATTGAGGCAAAAAAAGGCCGAAAAAAACCTTGTGTTGGCTTTATTGCTGGGCGTACTGCTCCTCCGGGAAGAAGAATGGGCCATGCTGGTGCTATTATTTCGGGTGGAAAAGGTGGTGCTGAAGATAAGATAAAAGCAATGACAGAGGCTGGAATAGCTGTTGCGGATAGCCCTGCCAAGCTTGGTGAAACAATGGTCAATCTTCTTAAAAAGTAATTTTTCTTTACTTTCTAAGTTATTTGAACTAGCATTAATTCAGAAAATATAATTATTTATTAAAGATTCCATCTTGTTTCTTTTGTAATATAAAAATATTTTTAATCGCATCTTTTGATGTATAATTAACTTAAAATTTAAAATTATGAACGACCGCAAAAAAGCCCTAGAAGCAGCATTATCACAAATTGATAAACAATTTGGAAAAGGATCAGTTATGACTTTTGGACAAAAAGCTGTTACTGATGTTGAGGTTATACCAAGTGGTTCCTTGGCTCTAGACATTGCCCTTGGAGTAGGTGGATATCCTCGTGGAAGAATTGTAGAAATATACGGCCCAGAATCATCTGGAAAAACAACTTTAACTCTTCATGCTATTGCTGAAGCTCAAAAAGCTGGCCTTTCATGTGCATTTGTTGATGCAGAACATGCCTTTGATCCTTCATACGCAAAGAATCTTGGAATTAATTTGGATGATCTTTTAATATCTCAGCCAGATAATGGTGAAGCTGCTCTTGAAATTGCAGACACATTGGTTCGTTCTGGCGCAATAGATCTTATTATTATTGACTCTGTTGCTGCTTTGGTTCCTCAGGTTGAATTAGAAGGTGGAATGGCTGATAATCAAATGGGTCTTCAAGCGCGCTTGATGAGCAAGGCTCTCAGAAAGCTTACAGCTACTGTATCAAAAAGTAACTCCACAATAATATTTATCAATCAGATAAGAATGAAAATTGGTGTTATGTTTGGCTCTCCTGAGACAACCACTGGCGGGAATTCATTAAAATTTTATGCATCAGTAAGACTTGATATACGTAAAGGTTCTCCTATTAAAGATCAAGAAGAAATCCTTGGTAATGAAACTAGAGTTAAAGTGGTAAAAAATAAAGTTGCTCCACCATTCAGAACTGCTGATTTCGAAATTATTTATGGAGAAGGAATTTCTAGGAATGGAGAAATAATTGATTTGGCTGTAAAATATGAAATTATCGAAAAATCTGGATCTTGGTATGCATATAATGGTAATAAAATTGGCCAAGGAAAAGAAAATGCAAAGCTATATCTAAAAGATAATCCAAAAGTTGCCTTAGAAATAGAGGGTCAAATAAAGCAAAAGCTAGGAATAGGGTCGAAAAAAGCTGACTCTGCTAAAAATGAAGAAGATTCAAAAGAAGATAAGTCTTCTCGTAAAAAAGCCGCTTCTGCTTAGCGCGACAATGGCCCAGGCGCAAATCGTCTTCGATGGCTTTAAGCCAAGAAAAGCGATGAAGCGAGTTTAATTAAGCACTCGTAGCTCAATTGGGTTATGAATGTTTGCGAAGCAATAAAATGCGAATGCATTTTAAGTGAATAACGGGCGAAGGCTATGCCACTCGCCCAGGCGCAAATCGTCTTCGAAGGCATCAAGCCGAGAAAAGCGATGAAGCGAATTTTAATTAAGCACTCGTAGCTCAATTGGGTTATGAATGTTTGCGAAGCAATAAAATGCGGATGCATTTTAAGTGAATAACGGGCGAAGGCTGCGCCGCTCGCCCAGGCGCAAATCGTCTTCGAAGGCATCAAGCCGAGAAAAGCGATGAAGCGAATTTTAATTAAGCACTCGTAGCTCAATTGGATAGAGCATCTGACTACGGATCAGAAGGTTTGGGGTTCGAATCCCTACGAGTGCGCCAATCTTTTAAAAGCTGTAACTTGCTACAGCCCTGTAAATTTTATCTACAGCCAACTGCGATCCATTAACATACTGATATAGAGGTATTTGAATGTCGGTGTAAAATTTTAAGTCTTGGTACGAAATTTCTGGGCCAAAAGATACAAAGACTCTTTTATAGCCACTATCTTGTGATTCCGCATTTATTTTACTATCTTTATCCTTTCTTACTGCAAATATTTGTAGCATAGGAGATATGCTAGTTGTATTGCTAAGTTTCACTCGATGATATAATCCTGAAGATAAATTTAACTCGTCTCCACTTCTAAAGTCATCTTTGTTGACAAGAGCTCTTTGGAATGATATTTGCGAAAACCAGCCGCTACTAGAAAATGATTTATTGTAATATAATGATAGCAGAGCATCATAGCTTCCCGTCCCCAATTGTGCGGCTTTGCTAAAATTTATATCATTATTTTTTCCTGTAGGAAGCTTTATTCCAAAAATTACTCCAAGGGATTTGTCCTTTTTAAATCCATTATAGATTGCATTTACCTTTATATCTCCGATGCCACTATTTTTGTCGGTTGAGGATATTGATAAATGATCATGATCATGATCTTCTTCATCATGGTGATTAGCATTAGAAGTGATCTCGCGCTGAGAGTGCGGTATTCTAAGATTGAAACCCCAGTTATTATCAAAAGTTTGTTGAATACCAAAAGTTGTAACTTTTGTCATAATTTTTTGATGATGATTTAATTCGGCATCAATTTTGCTTGAACCATTGAAATTAGTGTTTTGTAAAATGGAATCATATTGAACAAAAGCGATTCGTTGATTGTTGCTTGGAAGTAATAAATTTGTTCCAACATTCAAATTTGATAGACCGCAAGCGCATGCAAATAAATTATTGCAAAAAAATGATATTGCAAAAGAAAAAATTGATAATTTTAAGTATTTTATTCTCATATATAAATATTTTAAGTTTAATAAATTTTGTTAAATAGCCAGTATTTAACTTGTAAAAATTTATGAGAATAGTGGAGGAGCCCTTGTTAGATATGGTCTTAAAAAAATTATTCCTACATTCTTATAATCCTTTAAGGTAAAAACAAAAATTATTTTACAAATTATTAAATATAAGAATGTTGCAATAAATAAAATTAAGTAATTATAAAAATTAGAAAAACAAGCCCATATTCTATTTGTCTTAGAAATATTTTTTTTATTTTTGTTATTTGAAATTTCATGTTTATCAGAATTATTTTGTATTTTGTGATTATCTATAGAGTTTTCTATAACAAGTTTTTCTATATAATTGTCAATAAAGCCAAATTGGCCAAGAATTATAAATGATCTTGCGGATATAAAATACAAAATTGCGATATAGGGAATTATGCTTAAAAATTTTTTAATTAACCCAGGCATGAATTGTGAAACTAGCTTTGACTTTATTTAAATAGAGATTAAGATAATAATGACAATCTCCCAATAGAGGAGTTAATATAAAATTAACACTCAAAACATTATATCTATTTTTTGATTTATTCAATGATTTTTATAAAGAATTTTTTTACAAAATTTTTTGATTTTATTAAAAAGACAGAGTCAAGGCTTATGAAATCAGAGACTCTGGTCATTGTGTTGCCTATAATTCTTGTGGTTGTTATATTGCTTTTTTATGTACCTCTTTTATTTAGCAATGAAAGTCTTAAAGTAGAATTGCAGCAAAAAATATCTCAATATACAAATTCAGATTTTTCAATAAAAGGCCCTGTCAAAATTACCCTATTACCAAGACCTTCTGTAATAATTGAAGACGCCATATTAAAAGATTATATTATTGATGATACAAAAAAATATGAAGTTTATGTTAAGAAACTTAGAATAAAACTTTCTTTCCTATCAACTCTAATTGCTAACTTTTCAGTTAGCTCTATAGAAGCCTCTGGAGGTATTGTTGTAAGTTATAATAAAGATAGTAAAATTGAAAAAAGAACAGATGCTATTGATGAGTTAATTGATAAAGCTGTTAAAAATAATAATAAAAGTTCTGGTAAAATTAACGCAACATTATTTTCTTTGGGTAATGCTGATTTAAAAAAAATTGATATAATAAATTTTCCAAAATTATTTATCGATAATATAGATTTTGTATATTATTCAAAAATTGGAAATGCTGGAAAAATCAATAATGTCAGTGGTCAAATAAAGTTTTCTAAAAACAAAATTATTGGTTCTGGAAAATTTACAAAAGAAGGCTTTGTAAATAATTTTAAGATAGATATAAAGCCCGAGTCTAAGATGCAAGATTCATCAATCGATATATTTTCAGATTTCTTTAAGCTAAAAATAATTGGAGGATTCTACAATTCTAAAATTCCTAATCAAAAATTTGGAAAATATTTTAGTGGAAAAGTGGATATGGAAGTTTATAGCATAAAAGATTTTTATAAAAGCTATGTTGTTAATAAGGGTTTTATTTATAACCACTTAAATGATTCGACTAAGCCTGTATCTGTAAGGTCTTCTGTGATAAAAAATAATTCAGAAATAGCTCTTGATAATATAATAATTAATTCATCAATTATTAACGGTAGGGGATTTGTAAATATAGATCAATCATCTGATATTGATATTATTGATGCCAGGTTATTTCTTGAAAAAATTGATTTAGATAATATTTGGAATAATGAGTTGGTAGCAAAAAATCAAATAACAATAGACAATAAAAATAATCAATTATCAGAAAATAAAAACATAGAAACAAAGCAAAATAATGATGAGATTGATCCATCCAAAGACATTGATACAAAAAGCGATATTAATGAAAGTGAACTTTCTTTAAACCTTACTAAAGATTTAAGAGATGTTGATTTTACTCTGGAAACAAAGATTTCTCGTGTGAAATATTTAGGGGATGAAATTAAAAATGTAGATGGCTACATTACAATTTCAAAGCAGGCGCAAATTTTGGTTATGCCAATTCAATTTGAAGTTCCAGGAAAGGGGTTTATAAGAGTAAGTGGGGTTATTGATAATAGGGGCGATGTAAAATTTATTGGAAAAATTGATGGTAATGGTGAAAGTTTAGCCGATTTTATTAGATGGATGAAATTGGAATCGCAAAATCTTAAATATGATAATCTCAGGAATTATAGCTTCTATACAGATATACTAATGATTCCAAACATCACCAGTTTAAATAATTTATATTTCAATATCAATAATCAAGAATCAGAAATTCTTGGTGATATAAAAATTGATTACGATAACAATTCTACCAATATTATCAGCGTTTTAAACATTAGAGAATTTAAGGTAGACAATTATTTTTTGACCTCTGGACAAAATTCATATTTGTCAAAAGGAAATCTAATAAAAAAATTGCTTTGGCTTAATGATGTTTCTTCAAAAAATGATTTGGTTGTCAAATTCGATAAACTAAGTTATAAAAATTTAGTTTTTAAAGATAACTTTCTTAGTGCCAAGTTTGGCAAAGGCTATCTGAGGATAGATAATGCTAACTTTAAAGATGAGAATTTTGATATAAATTTAAAGCTTGATATTGATATTTCTTTGAGTGATCCAAAGCTTGATTTATCAGCTTCTTCTCAAAGTTTTTATTATAAAACTCCGCAAAACACCATTCTTTTAGATGATAAGAATTTTGTTGAGAATCCTAAAAAATTTAGTATTAATTTTATAGATCAAATATTTGCTTTACCGTCACTTGAGTCTTTTAATGGCAACATTTCTCTAGATTTTAAAAATTGTAATTTTGATGGTTTCAATATCAGAAATGTAAAAGTTGACTCAAAATTGAGGAGCGGTGTTATCGAATTTTCAAATCTAAGTGCCTCGATATATGGCGGTGAATTTTCTTATGCCGGATCCGCCAGCGTTAAGTTTGATAAAGCCCTCAGTGGCAATTTCACTCTAAACAAAGTTGAATCAGGGCCGTTAATTAAAGATCTTTTTGGTATTACAAAAATTAATGGATTATCAAATATCTCTGCAAGCATTTCATCTTATGGTGAAAATAAAAATGACTTTATTAAAAATATAAATAGCGATATTAGATTTCAGTCCTCAAAAGTTAATGTTAGAGGTTATGGTTTAAATGACTTAGCAAAAAAAATGTTTAATCCAAATCTATATTTAGAAGATTTAAAGAATATAGAAAAAATACTATTTAATGATAACAGCGAAACCTCTTTTAAGCAAGCATCTGGAAGATTTTTAGTAAGTCGAGGCAAGGAAAATAGATTAAAAATTGACCTATCATCTTCTATTGCAAATGCAATTATAAATTCTAAGTTTGAGCTTGCGGATTTATCATTTGAAGGACTTGCTAATGTATTATTTATAACGGGAAATAGACAAAGACAAATACCTATAAATATTGCTACAAGTTTTAAGATTAGACAAGATGAATCTCGGCAGAATTCTAATTTAGATCAAGTAAATCAATATATATCTCTAATTAAGAAGGGGGCTTCAGTTAACAAGATATTTGATCAAATGCAAGCTGAAAAAGAAAAATTAGCAAAGGAAAAAATTGATAAAGATAGCCAAGAAAAGTCTGATAAAAATAATAAAAAGGTTCAAAATAAAGATAAGCCGGTAAATGCATCAAATGATTCGGTAACAATTGATGATTATCAAAAGAACAATTCTAGTTTGAGCGCTGAAAAAGAAAAGAACTCTATACCAGAAATTAACTATAGTAAAGAACAGATTGATATGATTATGCAGGCTTACCCCAACGGCATTGATATCAATGATGAAAATATTCCGGCGCAAGTTAAATTAATTATTCAACAACAAAAAAAACAAGATGAATCAGAGTCAAAGAAGTAAAAAAATAACAGTTGCTGATATATTGAATTACAAAAATAATGAAAAAATTGTTTGTTTAACAGCCTACACATACCCAGTTGCCAAGGCCATAGACGGTCTTTGTGAAATCATTTTGGTTGGAGATTCTTTGGGTATGACTATTTATGGTATGAAAGATACGATTGATGTTTCGGTTGAAATGATGAAGAATCATGGCCTTGCTGTTATGAGGGCGGTAGAGAAGTCTTTTGTCATTGTTGATATTCCTGCAAATAGTTTTGAAAATTCTCCAAAGCAAGCCTTGGATACAGCAAAGTTTTTAATAAATGAAACTGGATGTGATGCAGTTAAAATAGAGACATCAAAAAAACAAATTGAGGCTATTGAATTATTGGTAAAAAATAATATACCAACAGTTTCTCATGTGGGATTGTTGCCCCAAAAGGTTAGAGAAATTGGAGGTTACAAATATCAGGGAAGGCTGCCTAATCAAGCGCAAGAAATTATAGAGATTGCAAAAATGAGTGAGGACGCTGGAGCATTCGCTTGTGTAATTGAGGCCGTTCCATCAAATCTTGCGGATGAAATTTCTGGATTACTTAAAATTCCAACAATTGGAATTGGGGCTTCAAAAAATTGTGATGGGCAAGTTTTGGTAATTGATGATATTTTAGGGCTTAATCAAGAATTTACCCCAAAATTTGTAAAAAAATATGAAGATATATTTAACAAAATAACATCTGCAGCGCGGGCCTTTTCTAGGGATGTTAAAATTGGTAACTTTCCTCAGAATTCTAATTTGCTTGAAAAATAGTAATTATCTATTATAATACTGACTCTACAGATAAATCATTTTTCCTTTAGTTGTAAGTAATGGTTTTTGTAAAATAATAATAAATCTTTTAGTGATGACAAACGAAATATTTGATGTTGTGGTTATTGGTGGTGGTCCTGGTGGATATGTTGCAGCGATTAGATCTGCTCAGCTTGGTTTAAAAACTGCGTGCGTTGAAAAAAGAAGTGCACTTGGCGGAACCTGTTTAAATGTAGGCTGTATTCCTTCAAAGGCTTTGCTTGAAATTTCTCATAAGTTTCATGACGCCGCAACTTCTTTTGAGTCACTCGGAATTCAAATATCAAAACCCAAAGTTGATATTAAAAAAGTTTTAGAAAACAAGAATGAAATTATAAAAGGTTTAACTCAGGGAATATCTGGCTTATTCAAGAAAAATAAAGTAGTTTCAATTAATGGTCATGCAAAATTTATTGATAAAAATTCTCTAGAGGTTACTGCATCGGATAACTCAAAACAAATTATTAAATCAAAGAATTTTATTATTGCTACGGGATCAGACATAGTAAGTCTTCCGGGTGTTGAAATTGATGAAGAGGTTATAGTTTCTTCAACAGGTGCTTTAGAGTTAAAACAGGTTCCAAAGAAAATGATTGTTATAGGAGCTGGTGTTATCGGTTTAGAGATGGCTTCTGTTTGGCAAAGATTTGGTTCTGAAATTGAGGTTATAGAGTATTTAGATAAAATTACTCCAACAATGGATTCAGAAATTTCTCGTAACTTTCAAAGAATACTAGAAAAACAGGGTTTTAAATTTAGATTATCTACAAAAGTTTTGTCTGTAAAAAAATCTAAATCTGGTGTTGAGGTGGAAATAGAGTCAAATTCAGGTGGCGTTAAAGAAGTTGTTAAATCTGATATAGTGCTTGTTGCCGTTGGAAGAAAGCCTAACACACAAGGTTTGGGTCTTGAAAATATTGAGGTTAAAACTAACCAAAGAGGATTTATTGAAAATAACCATTTAAGAACAAATATTGATAATATTTATGCCATAGGCGATGTGACAACTGGACCTATGTTGGCACATAAAGCAGAAGACGAAGGGGTTGCTGTTGCAGAAATTATAGCTGGTCAGGCTGGACATGTTAATTACGATGTTATTCCTTCAGTTATTTACACATATCCTGAAGTTGCTTCTGTTGGAAAAAGCGAAGAAGAGTTAAAATCATTAAAAATTGAATATAAAGTTGGAAAATTTATGATGATGGCAAACTCGAGAGCCAGAGCTACATTTGACGATCAAGGTTTTGTTAAAATATTATCTTGCGCCAAAACAGATAGAGTTTTAGGGGCTCACATTATCGCTAGGGAAGCTGGAAATACTATCCACGAAGTGGTGGTTGCTATGGAATTTGGTGGTTCATCTGAGGATATAGCTAGAACATGTCATGCGCATCCAACATATAATGAGGCAGTTAAAGAAGCAGCTTTAGCAGTTGAAAAAAGAGCGATTCACTCATAAATTTTTTTAATAGCAACTTGAAATAAAGTCGATATTTTAACCAAAAAACTTGACTTTGATTTAAAAAAAACTATAATATCGTTCCTAATTTTTTAAATTTATGACTTTTCTTAAATCGTAAATATTGGGACGTAGCCAAGTGGTAAGGCAGCGGTTTTTGGTACCGCCACTCGTAGGTTCGAATCCTTCCGTCCCAACCAATTCTTAATTCTTTATCAAGATATCGATTAAAAATATATTTTAAGATTTGAACCTTATATTAAACAGAATTTTAGATCTTTATTAAATAGGAGAAATCGAATTTTAAAAAACAAACATTTTATAACTAAGTGAATCAAAGTAATAGCTCGGTTTTAACCGCATCACTTTTAAGATAATTTTAAATTCCCTGCTTTTTTAAAAATATCATTTTTTGGATTTAAAAAATTTTAGAATCATATTGAAGAAATTGCGGGATCTAAACAAATGTATCAATATCAAACATTTTATTATTAATTTATTAATTTAAATTATTTTTTATTTGAAAATATGTAATAATTTATAAATTATTAGCTCAGATTTACTATATTATTTTAATCTGAAATCAAATAAGGTGCCAAGATTCAATCCTTTTCATAGCGAAATTGCCGATCAAACAAGTTTTTCAAAATTTACTTTAAGTGATGGCCCTAGATCTTTTGTTCCTAAATATTCTATTTTTGGAAGTGGTAATTTTAATTCTAGTGAATTATCAAGTTTTTACGAGGCAAGAAGAAACGAATTTATTCAAATATTTGATGATTTATATACTAAGGATGTTGGCGAACCTGATTTATCTAGAGAGGCATTTTCGCTAATATTAACAGAGTTGCAGGGTGTTTCTGAGGGTATTTTTACAGAAGATTATGATGCTTCTCATGCTCAACTTTTAAATTTTGAAAGATCATATTCAGATGTGCATCATGAAATACAGAGAATTGATGCTGCTTTAAGACAGGCACCAGACAATCAAGATTTATTAGAACAAAGAGAGAATTTATTTGCAAGAAAAAGCCAATTACTTAATCCTGAACAAAATCAAACTTGGTTTTTATCGCTAAGAAAATATTGTGCTAAGTATATTGATGAAGTGGCATATCGAATTGATGGTCGAGAAAAATACACGGTGTCATTGCTAGCGCAAGCAATTATGGAATATTGTTTGCTTGTATCGCACAATAACGATATGAGTTTAAAAAGTGAGGAAGAAAAGGCAATTTTTCTTGGACAATTGAAAAATATTTCGTCTCTTGATCTTTGTGCTCCTGGAGCAGTTTCTTCTATAGAATTTTTAGTATCCACAAGAAAATCATCCATTGCCAGTAATATTCTTAGAGAAAAATTAATTAGAGAACTTTCAGAAGTGGTTTATGATGGTTCTCATGCGCATATCCCATCTTTAATTGATTATATTGTGAGTGGAAAAGTTGTGAGTGATATTTTTTATAACTTGCCATTAAATGATTTGTCGATGGCAGACTTAAGAAAGTTGATTGAAATACTTCACATTTCCAATAATGATGTTTTGGTTGATGCTGTTGCTCAAGAAATATTGGAAATATATCAGGATTCAATATCTCAAGAAACTGGTGTTGTTGAAATGGATAATATACAAAGTTTTTTTGAAAATGTAGAAAAGGCTTTATTAAGATATTCAATAAACTCAAAAGATAAGGATTTTTCCTTTAACTTCCTTAGTGAAATTAATGAAAGAGATATTGATGCGTCGCAGAAACTTGAAAGGATAAAAGAGGCATTGAAAATTAATTTATCTTCACAAGACAGAGATTCAAAAACAGAAGAAGCAGACCTGGTTTTAGTAGATTTGATATCTGCATTTAATTGTTATGCTATTGCAAAAAAAACAATTCCGGTTTATTTAGTTGAGTATGCTGCAGAAAAAACTTTAGACTATGCGGAAAAAATGAATTTTAGAAATTTTGGATTTCTTTCAAAAGAATATTTAGAGTATCAAGAAAATCCTGATAGAGATAGTTATATAAAGTTATTTCGTGCATTACATCAATCTCTTGGTATGATATGTAAACATTTTTCTTCAAAGAAATTTGTGGATTTAAAATTAGTATCAGCAAAATATTTAATTGTTCCAAATCCTGCAATTGAATCTCTTCAAGATCTTCTTGATTTTCAGGTTGGTTTTGAAAAAATAGCAAAATTCTTAAAACAAGAGAGAGCTTTTGATGATTTGCCAGGAGGTGGTCTTGATATTAGTGGCTTGATTTTCCATCCAGATAGAACAAAAATTATCAAAGCTATCAAAGAAGAATCTTTTGATAGATCAATTACTAGTGGTGCTCAAAAAAAGTTAAAATTTGACTATACTAAATTCATAAAAAAAGCAATTACTGAAGGAGATTATCAGGCTCTTGAAGAGATGGCAAGATTTGCAAAAGCTTCATTGACTGAAATTGAGGCTCAAGAATTTCCTGCATTAAGTTTTAATCAAATTAAGGCTGTTGCTATGGCTTTTTCTAAGCATTTTTCAGAAAAACCATCAGGAAGAAAAGAATTGAGTGAGATAATTTCTATGCTTCTTAATTTATCCACAAGAAATGATTCAACTATTTTGAGGGAGTGTTGCAAGAAAGAAAATTTTATAGATGTAATAAATTGGTTAAAAGAAAATCTTGATGAAAGGGATCTTTTTGCACAATTTTCTAATATTACAAATGCCTATAATTCTTCAATTACTTATAGAAATTATGAATATTTTACTAATTTTGCAGTTGATATACATAGTTATGTATCTCGGATTCAATATGATCCAAGCTTATCTCAAGATGATCACGATAAATGTCTTGATTACAAGATATTGCTCTACAAATCTTTATCAAGGTTAAGAAAAAAAAATCCTGTCCTATATCAAGAGCAAATTGATAGATTAATTGAAGATAGGAGTGTAATTGCTATTTCAAAGAGTCTAATGCAGAGATTGGCAAATTTTAATGAAGAAGAAGTTGATTATGAGTCAATATTAAGAGATTTTGATGCAATGGATGATCTTTTGGAAAGAGAGTCTCATGAAATAAATCTTTTAACTAGAAGGAATCTCGAGTTTGCTCTTGCGATCATGATGATGCAGCGTGATTCAACAATTCATGATACTCAGGAAGCGTTATCGCGCTTTGCTACTAATTTTTCTACTGTTTTAAATTATGAGGATAATCCTTTAAAATCAATTATGGTAGAGGATTTTATGAGTAATTTTGATGATTTGTTTAAATTAGCAACGAGAAATCAGGTTCCTTGCGATGATTTCATTCGAGTATTTCAAAATATTTTTTCAAGATTTTCTGAGATATTGCTTCGCCCCCAAGATATGACTGAATTTTCATTAAAATTGTTTGAAGAGACTTATGATAAAATGACTGCGGTTTCTAGAGAAATGGTGAATTCATATTTAGTTTCAGATAATTTTACCAAAGAAGAAATATTGTCAATTTTGGATCGATTAATAAATCTTGATCAAGAATCATATTTTACAATTCATACAGCGACTGATTTAATTGATATGATTGATGATTTTGTAAATGCTGTGATTGCTAAAGATCATGATCTAATATTTGCAGAAAGAGTTTGCGATGTTGCATTAAGATTCTTGCGCAAGAATGAAGCTTATTTAAGAGATGATACACAAAATTATTCCTATCAACTATTGCAGGAAAATCTTCAGAGAAATTTTGAAAAAATTACTGAAAAGATAGAAATATTAAGAGACATGAAACAAGCTTCAGAGCCAGGAACTTCCGTTGAAAATTCTCAGGGAGAAGATGTTCTTGAGGGTGCGCAAGAAGGGCATGAAAGATCTAGTTGATTTGTAAAAATTTTAAAAATAATATTTATTTTAAGATTTTTTAAAATGTTTGCATTATGCCAAATAAATTAGTTACAGAATTTGTATCTTTTCTCAGCAAATCCAAAGATTTCCCATATGATTTTCTAAAAAATAAAGCTGTAAGCGAATTTTTTGAAAAAAATCCTCAGGAAGCAAATGTTGATAATTTTTCATTTATAATGAGAAATTGTTTTATGCCATTTAATTACTCAAATATAATTAAATTAATAAAAATTCATGGTTTCAAAGATAAAGATTTGCTTGAGATAATGCAAAGAGTTTATAATTTCGGATATGATCATGGAAAGACTGGATTTATCAGAAGATCTATTGATGAAGGATTAATCTCTGATCGAAGTAAAGAGAGTTTAATTGATATTTCTCTAGAACTTTCTGATGATGATGCATTTGAGATTCTTAAATTATTTAAAGAAAAGTTTTTACAACATGATTCAGAATTTTTGATGCAATCATGGGTTAAAAGAATGTTATTAAAACATCAAGAATTGTCTATTTCACTTGCAAGAATTTCTTTAGATAAAGATTCTATCAACTTTGATTATTTGAAGAAGTTCGATTCTGAGTTGAGTCTATCGGAATTTAAAAATACTCTTGAGTTATTTTGCTATTGTCAAATCTACAAAATTAATATTTCATCAATATTAACTCGTGAAGCAACTTTGGCTGTAAAGAGTGCATTTATTATGCAAAATGGAATGAGAATTTCTCATGCAAATCTATTAACTTTATCTCAGTTTTCTGATTGCGAAACTTCGAGCTTTTTAGATGTTAGGTTGCTGACTGATTATTTTGCGGATATAGTAAAATCTTTTGAGTCATCTCATAAAGAATTTGCAAAAATAAATTTTGATGATTTTGATTATAGAGCATATTGTGCAGAACATGAATATGAGGATTATAAGCAAAGTCTCAATAAAGCTTTAGCAAAGCTTTATATTGAAAGAAATTCTGAAAATGCAAAAGAATTTTTAAGATTGCTAATCCCTTCGCATGAGGGTGATGCTCTAATTAATGATAGTCAATATGGTTTAGCAACTAGTTTTCTTGAAAAGAATGTTGATCTTTTATGTGCATTTTTTACTCAACCCAATAATTTGCAACTATTTATATCAAGAATAGCCTCACAATCTGATGGTTGCATTGCAAATATTGGTAATCAGGTCAGAATAGCATTATATCAGTCACTTTTTCAAGAGCAAAAATTACAAATTTTATTCAATATTTTTGTTGAGGAAATATATCTGCCAATTATAGATCAGGAAAGATCTCGGGACGTTATTCATGCTTATGAAAATCCTTTAAAAAACGCCAATATCAATGAATATAAGTTTTATGCAAAATCATTTCTTGGGTCTGTAATATCAAGATTTTCAGGGGTGAGTCCATTTGTCAATAAGTGGGAATTTTTAAGAAAGGAAATAGGTGATGATATGGTTACAAAACTTTTAGAATTATCTCCAAAAGATTCAGAGGATATTGCGCAAGATATTGCTGTTTATTTGGTTGTAAAGGATATTGGTGAAATTATAAATAGTAAAGAAATTGGTGATTTTAAAGAAAGATGTAATAAGATTTTTGAAAAGTTGGCGGAAATTGAAATTAAAAAATATGAATCTGAGCATATGCCACCGGCACTAGTTTCGCTTAAAACAAGTGCTAATTCTGCATTTAAGCCATTTAAAGGAAATATGCTCGCATCTCTTCCGCAGCTTGATTTAGCATCTAAGTAATATAAATTTGATTTTTCTAAAAATAATGTTATAATTAGATATTAACTATTTAAATTTTTAATTATGAGTAAATTAAAAGAAGTTATTGAAGCATCGGAAAGAATAAAACAAGATACTGATTTTTTGATAAGTCAGCTTGGAGAAATAGCTCACAATTCTTCTCATGCTGGCGGTGTAGATCCTTTTGTCTTCGGATTAACCGTTTTTATTTTAGCATGTTTTGTTGGTTATTTTGTGGTTTGGAGAGTTACTCCAGCATTACACACTCCTCTTATGGCAGTAACCAATGCAATTTCAAGCGTTATAATAGTTGGTGCAATTATTGCCCTTGGAACATCAAAAGAATTTACATTTATTTCCCTGCTAAGTTTTATTGCAATATTAATAGCAAGTATAAACATTTTTGGTGGTTTTTTTGTGACCTACAGAATGCTTGAAATGTTTAAGAAATAATACTATTTATTTTTTTCTAGGGTTATCCCGCCCCTCATCATTTGCTAATTTTGTAGCTGATCTAATTGGTCTTGGAGAGAATCCACTTCCTGTTGGGCCTTTATAAGAATGTTCTGGACCCAATCTGCTATCACCATCCTTTTTTACATGAGCTTTTGAAGGTAATGTTCTTGGGTCTATTAATATATTAGTTGTTGTGGGTGCATCCTTCTTTGTTACTCTTCCATAAGATGGAATGAATGGAGAGATTCTCGGTCTTTGTGGCTCTGAAGAAGTTGCTGTAACTTGAGTTTCTGTGGCTTGGTCTTTCGGTCTCAGGGTTTGAGTCATAGATCTCGGTTGAGATATTTCTGCTAAAGAGTCTTCTTGAACGGGTTCTAGATTATCGTTGATTGCAACTGGAATCGGATCTTTTGGTGATGATTCCAGAGTTGTTTGAATATGCATTTCTAATAAAGGATCTTCAAGTAAAGTTTCTGAAGCGTTTGTGAACAATTGAAAAAAATCAGAATCATCTTTGGCCATAATTTCTTCGTCAAAATTTATTTCAAAATCTTTAAGTAATAAATCCATTGATTCTTTATCTGTTTTAATTTCTGCAACTCTGGATGAAAATCTAACAAGGTTTTTGTAAAAAATTTGAGTTTTTATGCCAGATTCCAAGGCTCTTTCTTCTAGCTCATCCAGAGTTGGGCTTTTTGTTGTAAATCCATCAATTAAATTAAATAATGGGTCATCTCGATCTAAATCAATAAGTTTTGAAGACTGATAATATTTACCAGAGGGAAGTGTCATTAATTCAAGATTAGATTCGATATTTTCGATTGATCTTAGTAATTTTATCATAACTAATGCTTGAGAGCTATGCCTATCGCTAGATTTAGTCATTAACTCAAGCAGGTTAATCATTTTCTTTATCTTACAAAATTCTTGATATTCTTCTGAATCAAATGAAATCATTTTTGCAGAATATGATTCAAATGAGGCAAGAAAAGCAAGCCTATGCTTGAAACCCCTTTCCTCAACGCTATTTATTTCCGCGGCAATTTGAGATGCAATTTCATCGATGGTCTCTGCTGTGATTTTTTTAAAAAATAATATCGAGAATTGATTTTGTAGGAATTTTATTCCATCTGCTGTTATTCCATTTGTAGCATCCCTGAATCTCAATGATGCAAATAAAATTAGAGAATTTGCAAAGCTGCATATATTTTCTTTTCCGGTAATATCTGGAATTAGAATCCTATTTGCAGTAGCAACAAATTTAGCCTTTTTCTTAAAATTTTCTTTGATAGAGTTAACAAAATCAGAATTTTCTTGAAGAGAGTCGTAGAACGGAAAATTTATTGCGGATAATTCTCCTGATTTAATGCCGGCAATATGTCTTGCATTTTTTGTAAGAAGCGTAATTAGAAATTCGTCTAGTTCATTAAATTTTTCATCATCCCCTCTTTTTGCTGTGCATGAAATAGAAATTTCACTTTTTGGTATTGATGAATCGGGAACTTGAATCAAAATAATATGACTTTTGCTTTTAAAAACAAAGATTCTGTCTATATACTTTTTGGATGAGATAGATTTAATTGATAATTGCTCTCTTGAAGATTGCAAAACAAGATCTTTAAACATTTCAAAAGTTATTTGATCCGATTCTTCAAGGGCAAAAACCAGAGTGTCTGATTCCGTTTCCTTAATAGATCTCCCAACTAATGTCATATATCCATTAAAAACTTCTTTAGAGCTCTCTTTATATAGCTTTGACATTTTATCTTTAGTGAAAGCCTCAAATTCTTTTGAGAGACGAAGACCATCTGAATTGGCATCTATAAGAGATTTTAAGTATTTTTTATCAAGTCCCGCTGCAGAAGCAAAGTCAAAAAAAGCTTTTCTTTTAAGAATCTCAATCGGAGAAATTACATAAGAAACCCCTCTTCTTGATAGAGCGCTTTCAGCTCTTGGTTTTGCAGGGGGCTTAGGATGAAATAGGGTTTGTGGAGGATCGCTTTGCGTGCTATCATAACCAGAATCAGGAAAAAGCACTTTTCTTGCAGGGTCTCTTGCCGGAGTTCTTGATTCTTGTTTATGTTTAAAAGGGCTCGCAAGAGCCAAGGTGGTTGAGGCAGATTTTACTGGTCTTTCATGAATAACTGAAGGTCTTATATCTAAGGCAGAAGTTGGTTTAAATACATCGCCTCTTTCAGATATTTCTGATCTAGATAAATTTTGTAACTGTAACCTTGAAGCTGTTCTAAGATACGGAAGGGAAGGGCTGGAAGGCACATAGCTCTTATCCCTTCTTTTTGCTGTACTTATTTTTGTGCCTGTAGCAATATCGGGTAAAAATCTGCCTGTTGGTGTCGAAGGCGGAGGGCTTTCTGATGGAAATGGAGGGGGTTTTCCTTTTTTACTCATTAATTTTATTGCTTAAGTTAATTTAGTTATACTAACATAAAATCACTTAATTACCGAATTATTTTCATATAGCATAATAGTAATTTCAATCTTATTTTTAATTGAAATAAAGTCAACACTTAAACTCGGGTAAACTATTATTAATTATTAAATAATTTATATTTTATTTAAGTTGGTTTGCAATAAGAATATGAATATTTCTAACCAATTCTTCTCTATAGTAATCTTTTCTATAGACCAAAGAAATAGTTCTTGTTGCGCCATCTTTTATTTTTAAATAGCGTATGTTTTTGTTGCTAATCGCAGCAATTTCAGGAATTAGCGTTATGCCAGCATCAATCGCAACCATTTGTCTCAAAGTTTCTAGACTTGACGCTCTAAAATCACTATTTTCATGAGCGCCAATTATATCACAAACTTCAAGAGCTTGGTTTCTCAGGCAATGTCCTTCTTCAAGAAGCATCAACGAAGAGCCCTCGATATCATTACGCTTTATAATTTTCTTTTTAGCAAGAGGGTGATTTATATTCACTGCAAGTAAAAATTCTTCAGTAAAAACTTTTTTGCTTTTAAATTCTTTGCCATAGCTATGTTCTGCAAGAAAAGCTATATCTATATTGCCCGACTTCAGCTCCTCAATTATATTATGGGTTTTTTCTTCAATTAAAAATAATTTTAGTTTGTTAAAATTCTTTGTAATTAAAGGTATAGATTTTAGAAAAAAATATGGAGCAAGAGTTGGAAAAGCCGCGATTTTTAAGTCTCCGCCATATTTATCCTGTGATAATTTAGAAATCTCTTTAATCTTTCTTGATTCAAGAATTAAATTGCGGGCAATTTCTATAACTTTTTTTCCTGTTTCTGTAATTATAAAGTTATGAGGACTCCTCTCGAAAATAATAATGTTGTGATAATCTTCAAATTTTTTTATCTGCATGCTAAGTGCAGGTTGACTCACATAAAGATATGAAGCGGCTTTAGAAAAGCTTTTGTGATTTGCAGTTTCAACAATATATTCAAGATCTCTAATATTCATTATCATAAGTAAAAATTATTAATTACATAAATATAATATATTTCTCTTATAACAAAATATCAATATATTTATTAACATATTAATTATTTACTGATTAATAATTTAAGAGTAAATATAAAGTAATGATTCTATAAATCCTTTATAGTAGTGATTCTATATTATTTATTTCCTTAATTGCTAATTTTTAAATAATTAATTTATATATAAGTATTTCTTATAACAAATAAATAAAAACTAAAATATGTTAACAGTTAAATCAAAATTTCCTCAATTTAGTGGAAAAGCCGTTATATCTAGTGATATACAGAATGCTTTTGTTGATATAAACAATAATAGTTTCAAAGGAAAATGGTTAGTTTTTTTCTTTTGGCCTAAGGACTTTACATTTGTATGTCCAACTGAAATTTCTGAATTTGGTAAGCTAAATGAGCAATTCAAAGATCGAGATTGCCAAATTATTGGCGCTAGTACTGATTCGGAATTTGTTCACTTGGCATGGAGATCGCAACGCGAAGAGCTAAAAAATCTCCCTTTCCCAATGTTTTCTGACGTCGATAGGTCGCTATCATCACAGCTTGGAATTATTGATCCTGAAGATGGAGTCGCTCAAAGAGCAACATTTATAGTTGATCCAAATAACATTATAAGATTTTCTTATATTACAGACATGAATGTTGGCAGAAATCCCAATGAAGTTTTAAGAGTTCTTGACGCGCTTCAAACAGACGAGCTTTGTCCATGTAACTGGAAAAAGGGAGATGATGTTATAAAAATATAACTATTTTTGGCTCTGATTTATAGCAATTAAGATAACATTCAGGGCCATATTTTAAATCAATTATTAATTTATTCATATATGAAAAATATCCAAGATCTAAAAAATAATTTTGCAGATTATGCAAAAGATATAAGAATTAACCTTGAAAATCTTTTTAAAGAGGAAAATTCTTTGTTAACAAAGAAGCAAATTTTGTCAACTGCTTTAGCTTGCGCCTATGCTTGTAAAGAAAAAACTCTTATAAAAATTATGGAATCTGAGCTTTTAGATGTTGTTGATAGTAAAGAACTCACTGGTGTTAAGATAGCTGCAATTATGATGGCAATGAATAATATTTACTATAGATTTTTGCATCTTACAAGTGATAAAGATTTTTCTCAAATGCCTGCTGGGCTTAGAATGAAAGGCATTTTAGATCATGGTATTAGCAAGGATGAATTTGAAATATTTTCTTTGGCAATATCTGTTGTTAACGGGTGTTCTAGCTGTATTGATGCTCATATTAATCAATTAATTAGTCACCAATATAGTAAATTACAGATTCAGGCAATAGTTAAAATTGCAGCTACAATATCGGCAACAGCACAAATGTTGCAAATTGAATCAACATCAAGCTATTTATAACATAATATTCTTGATTAAGATTTGAATTTAGTGTATAATAGTAAAAGGTTATTAATTTAATTAAATTATTTTTTTATGAGTATTAAAACTATTGAATCACTTGAACAGGTGTTAGCTAACACTTATTCTCTTTATCTTAAAACGCAGAATTATCATTGGAATGTTACTGGTGTAAACTTTAAAGCTCTTCATGAATTATTTGGTGCTCAATATGAATCAATAATTCCGGCAATAGATGAAATTGCTGAAAGAATAAGAGCCCTTGGAAAAAAGGTAGACGGATCATACACCAATTTTGATAAGTTAACCAAATTTTCAATTCCCAATAAAGACTTGAAAAGCGAAGAAATGGTCAAGGACTTGGTTAAAAGTAACAAGATTTTAATTGATATTATCAAAAAATCGGTCTCAATTGCTCAAAAAGACAAAGATGACGCCTCGGCAGACATTTTGATAGTTCGAATAGAAGAGCATCAAAAAATGTTGTGGATGCTTGAATCAAGCTTGTAAATAAATTTTAAGATAATTAATATAAAAATTTACTGTCTTGAATAATATTTAAAAATTGCGTGAAAAATAAATTTAATTGGATTAACGACTTTTCGGCATCAATTGTCGTATTTCTTGTGGCACTTCCACTATGCTTGGGAATTGCTTTGGGATCTCAGGTTCCATTGTTTTCGGGAATAATTTCTGGAGTAATTGGGGGGGTTGTTGTTGGATTTTTAAGTCAGTCTCCGCTCAGTGTTAGCGGGCCTGCAGCTGGACTGATCGCAATTGTAATTCTTGGAATGCAAAAACTGGGATCGCTAGAATTATTTTTAATGGCAACGGTGATTGCTGGTTTATTTCAGTTACTTTTTGGGTTTATTAAATTGGGATCTTTAGGAGATTTTGTTCCTAATTCCGTTATCAAGGGAATGCTTGCTGCAATTGGAATTATTTTGATAATGAAGCAGATTCCGCATTTTTTTGGATATGATGTTGGACCAGAGCTAGATGAGAATTCAATGCAATTTATTGATCAACAAAATGTTTTTTACCAATTAAATCATGTTTTTGAAAATATATCACTTATAGCGCTTTTAGTAGGATTAATTTCTCTAACTATTCTCATTGTTTTTGATTTAAAAATAGTGAAAGATAATAAGTATCTTAAATTGTTGCCATCTCCACTGTTTGCGGTAATATTTGGTGCAGTTATAAATGAGTACTTCATCTTAAATAATCCAGAATTATCTCTTAAGCAAGAACATTTGGTTTTCCTGTCATCGCTGACAAATATTTCTGATATTTCTTCTGTTGTAATATATCCTGATTTTAAATCAATTTTTAATAAAGATGTTTGGATTGTTGCTTTTACAATCGCTTTGGTTGCTAGTATAGAAACTTTACTTTGCATTGAAGCTACTGACAAACTTGACAAATACCGAAGAAGGACTTCTGGAAATAGAGAGCTCAAGGCCCAAGGTGTTGGAAATTTCTTTGCGGGATTAGTGGGGGGGTTACCTATTACCTCGGTTATTGTTAGGAGTTCAGCCAATGTCAATGCTGGTGCGCAAACAAAATTATCAACAATTTTGCATGGAATTTGGTTGATTTCTGCAATTTTTATGATACCAAGCCTAATCAATAAAATTCCATATGCATCTCTTGCAGCGATACTTATTTATACAGGCTTTAAACTTGCAAAACCTTCTATTTTAAGAGATTTATATAAAATGGGGCTTGATCAATTGTCGCCATTTATTATTACTGTGGTTGCAATAATTATTACAAACTTGTTAACCGGAATATTTATTGGAATATTAGCAAGTTTAGTTTTTATTTTATATGGAAATTTTAAGTCATCAGTCATGATAATTAATGAAGATAATTACTATCTTGTTAGGTTTCGTAAAGATGTATCATTTTTAAATAAGGCAATGCTTAAATCTGAATTAGAAAAATTTTCTAACCATAGTTTTGTTTTAATCGATGTGAGTAAATGCGATTTTATTGATAAAGATATTATTGAAGTTATAAATGATTTTTTAAAACATGCTGGCCTAAAAGATATAAAAGTTGAAATTAAGAAAAATAAGTTTCACAATTTACATAAATTAATAAACAAATAAATATGGATATAATTGATAAATTATTACTTGAAAACAAGGCTTGGGCTGCAGAGAGGGTTACGGATGATCCTGGATTTTTTAAAAGATTATCAGAAATCCAAACTCCTGAATTTTTATGGATCGGATGTTCTGATAGTAGGGTTCCAGCAAATGAAATTACTGGAACTCAGCCCGGAGAAATATTTGTTCACAGGAATGTGGCAAATCTAGTTGTAAATACCGATCTTAATATGTTAACAGTTTTGGAATATGCAGTAAAGTATTTGAAGGTGAAGCATATTATAGTTTGTGGGCATTATGGGTGCGGAGGTGTTAAGGCTGCGATTACGAAGCAAGATTTTGGCGTTATTAATAAATGGCTTTTAAATATTAAAGATGTTTTTAGAATGCATAAAAAAGAGCTTAACGAAATTAAGGATGAAGAAAAAATGGTAAATCGCCTTGTAGAGCTTAATGTTATGGAGCAAGTGGTTAATCTTTCTAAGACATCTGTAATACAAAAAACTTGGAAAAATGAACAAAGGCCAGTAATACATGGATGGGTTTATGGCTTAAATGATGGGCTAATAAAGCCATTGTTTAAAATGGATTCTAGCTCTAAAATAGACGAAGCCTTTGAGATAAAAGATTTTAGTTAAAAATAAAACTAAAAAGCAAATATTGTGCCGATTCTTATAGTGTGAATTCTTATTGTGTTAGTTAAGCCATCAATAACATAGGTGTTATTTAGTTGCTGAAAATCATAACCTGATTTAAAAATTAAATTGTTGGTAACATCTATTGTAAAACCGGCTCCATATATCCCGCTTATTTTTGATTCTTTGTAATTTGTATCTCCTTTTATATCATCTCCCTGTATATCATAATTTCTCCATATATATTCACTATTAACATTAGCTATTCCGGCATTTAAAAATAAATTTAAATTCCCATAAACTCTATAACCAAAATTAAGTCTGGCACCATATCTGTCCTTAATATTTATTCCATCATTTACATATGCATTTTCTTCTCCGGTCTTTCTGTCATTCTCATGATAAAAGAAATCTTTTGAAGATATATTTATATAGTCATAAAATACTTCTGGTGCAATTGAAAATCTTTTGTTGTAAAAAATATAGCCAAGTGATAATGATCCGCCAATCTTGTTGTCATTTACTGTATCATTTATAGGAGAGTATGGAGATCTTGCTTTATTTTGAATCGAAAATTGATGATTAAAATTTGCATGAAAACCATCGATGGCTATAAGAAATTTATCACTTTTCGCAAATGAGTTTTTTGGCAAAATAATCAATAAAACTAATAAAAATTTGAGAAAATTCATAAAAATACTTTACATAAAAATAAAAAATGCTATAATACATTATAAGCATTGATATTTTTTCTACAATTAATTTCTTAAATATGGGCGATAGATTCGGTGATGATACAACAACATCAATTTTAACATCACTTGCGACAACTGCAAGTAGATTTTTTTCCTCAACATCTACTACCAGTTCTCCAACAGTAACGTCTCCAACTGAATCATCTTCTTCCCTATCAACATTTGCTCACAATGCATCTTCAACAATATCCTCAATTGCTAGCTCAATTGCCGCTAATTTAACTTCAACTTCCGCTCCTCAGGCAGGAGATGACAAAAGTTCTGGATTGACCCAAGAACAAATTATTGGTATTGGAGTAGCGGTTGCTGCTGCGACTATTTTAACTGCTTTAGCGGTTGCTGCTAGATGTAGAAGTAGAACAAGGGTTGCGGCACTTGAGGATCCAAATGCCGAGCAGGTATTCAGAAGATTTGATCCAAATCAAGTAACTATTGTTTGATAATTTTAAGTTACTTGATTTGAGTTATCCTAATAACATTTGGTTGTTTTAGAAATTATAAGCTATTCCAGCTTTCCAAGTATTTATCTTGGTCTTAGCGTTAGCGCCCTCGATAACATATCTTATATTAAATAATTGGTGATCAAAAGATATTTTTGCGGTTATTTTATCGGTAATTTCATAAGATGATCCAATTCCATATATCATAGCAAATTTTCCATGTCCATCTGACAAAGACGGTGAAATTGAATCCCAGTGAATATCATAATCAACGATAGATATTCCTAAATTGGTAAATATATCTATTTTCTTACTTGCTTGATAAATAAAATTTGTTTTTACTCCATATCGATAATTCACTATTAATCTATCATGATTATAGGCCGCTTTCTGGCCGTCATTTCCATTTGGATCTCCGTATGGATCAACTGCAGAGCTGCTTAGATGATCGTAAAAGATTTCTGGAGCAACTGCAAATTTATTTAGGCTCAATTTATGTCCCATAATTTCGCTGTTAATATTGTATTTATCAAGATTAAATCTGTATCCTAAATTTATTCCAACTCCATATGAAATTTCTTTCGTTTTATTTCCATCAGAAAAAGATCCGAAGTCACCCCATGCTTCAGGGGTAGGTCCAATTACTGCAAGACTGTATTTTGTATGAGACCTATTAGCATCTACTCCGATGTATAGTTTGTCCTCCTTTGCTTTTGCCTGAAAAGAAAGGATTGATAATAATATTAATGCTTTAGAAAATATTTTCATATTTTTGATTGAGGGTTTATTAAGTTAAATTTTAAAAAATTATTTATTGTTAAGTAAATAAACAACAAATTTTAAAATAAATTAAAAATTTTAATTTACAATTAATTTTTTAGATATTAAATAAAAGGATAATTTTTTTAACTAAACTAATTTTTTATGGCCCAAGGAAGTGGATCACAAACAACAGCTCCAACCACTACAACCACTACAACCACTACAACCACTACAACCACAATTAGAACTTCTGTTAATCCAACAACTGGCGCTGTTACAACAACAACTATAACACAGTCAGATAATGGAGAAACAACAACTTTCAATGTAACTAACTCTACCACAACTTCATCCCCTTCTGGTCAGACTACAACAACTTCAACAAGTGCAACTTTTACCGCTGATAGTACGACTCTTGCAACTGGTGATCAGGGTTCATTTACTGTAACTCAAATTCAAAATTCAACAGTTACAACAACTCCAAATCCAGATGGTTCATCAACATTATCAAGTTCATCAACAACAATTGATACAACTTCATCAACTGTTACCGAATCTCAAATTGATTTTAATACTACAAGTGATGGTCAGGTTCATAAAAATTCTACATCTACAACAACAGAACCGCTTGAATTAACATCGTCAACTCAAGTTCCAACTATTAACCCTCCAACAGAGGTCCCAACATCGTCAACAATATCTTCTACAATATCTTCAATCGCATCTTCTTTAGCTTCTAGTGCCGCTACAGCAATATCATCTACTTTTTTAACAAGTTCGAGTCCTTTAGGAGTGTCGACAACCTCTTCATTACCTGGAAATTTCACTAATTCAACAAACCCAGCGTCTCCTGATGATAAAAGCTCTGGTGGTAATAATACGGCATTAATTGCTGGAGTGGCTGTCGCAGCTACTTTTGTTGCCGCTGCTGGTATTTATCTAGCAAGAAGATATGGAAAGCAAAAAAGAAGGGCTATACATCTAGATGATTTAGAGCGATCAGCGCAGCATTTAGAGCTTGAACTTCAAGATCCATCGGGAACTACCTTGACAGAAAAACAACTAATTGATTGTGGAATTATCAAAAGAGATGACTCTCAAAATGTTAAAAATTTAAAGTCTTTAATTGCTACTAGTGTAAAACATTTGCTTGGAACTCAAGATGAGCAAAATATTGTTTTAGCTCATAATTATAGAGTTGCGCTTGCTATTCTTAGGAAGAAATTAGGTTTAGAGGGTAGGCCTTTAGCAGAACTTTCTCAAGTTGAATCTCAAGCCATTAATGACTTAATATCACAAATTACATCAACTAGACAAAATTTTGACCGAGCTTTAAGTGAATATAATAGAGGGCTTGGCCAAAGAAAGAAACTTGCGGTTAGAGATGGAACTTATTTGGCCTCTACGCCGCTATATCTAGAACCTCAACCAGAATATTCAGCTGTTGAAGATACAGATGTAGATCTTGCGTTTGATGCTTCTGCTGGGCAAGGTATATATGAAGATGCTAGAGAAAGGCCCCGAGCTGTTAATATTAGAGAGGGTGATATAGGCCATGAATTATCCTTAGAACTTGAAGAATTCGTGAAAGGAATTGGAGAAAATTATGATCGAGATTCTGAACCAACAGTTCCACCTAGAGGACAAAGACAAGATGGAGCTGTTGGTTCGATTTATCGAAATCCGCTAGCTAGAGGAGGGCAATATGATGCTCCAAGAGGTCCAGGAGTAGGTACTGAATTTTATTCAGTATTAGGAGGAGATGTAAGACCACAAAGAGCTGTAGAGTCACAAAGAGCTGTAAGATCGCCAATATATTCAGATATTGATGGGGCTGTAGAGGAAGGTGCATATGATGCTCCAAGAGGTCCATCCCAAGCAAGACAACGAGATAGTCAAGTAGTATACCAGTCACCATTAAGTCTTCCTTCGGCACCTGAAAGCGTTATTGATGTTCAACCAGCTATGCCTCTATATTCCAGACCTTTACCAAGAAGTCAGAGAGTGGCGGGGCCGACACAACCACAAGATTCGCAATATGGACAGGCTGCTGCTACCAGCTTTTATGCAATAGAGGAATTTCCAGAGCCAGATCAACTGACTGGAAACCCTATTTTGAGTGAAAGTGATTTATACAGCACTGTATCTGAAGGGGCTCAACCCAGAAGAGCTCCAACATCTACAAACTTACCTAGTGCGAAAGCCGCTTCTCATTCAGCCTCTCGAGCTCAAGGATTACCAAGTGGTGCTGTACGTGGTGGTAGAGGAGATGGCGATAGTTGATAAAAAGTTAAAGCTTTATCTGTTTTTAAGAGATTTTAAGCAAAATATTATATCTCGGCTTATTTCGTGAAATTTGATATTGTTTATTTGTTTCTTGGCAATAATGACATAATCATTATGTAAATCAAAATATTTTAAAATATCTTGATTGGTGAAAATTTGCCTGATAATTCTTTTGCATCTATTCCTGATTACAGAATTACCAACGGCCTTACTAGCAATGATTCCTATTCTTGCAAATTCCTTTGAATTATATCCAGAAGATTTGTTGAAATGATACTCATCAGGAGTTTTGTTCCTGATAATAATTAGGCTTTTAGAATGATATTTTTTTCCTTTACTTAAAATAATTTTAAATTCGCGAGATTTTTTTATCGAAATTATGTTCATTTAAAAACTATTTTAAAAAAAGACAAATTTAGTAATAAATTTTCAAGAGATTTGTTTCTAACACTATACTTTAAATAATTAAAGTATAGTTCTAGATTCGATATTAAGCAGTTAATGATGCGCGACCTTTTGCACGACGTCTTGCAAGAACTTTGCGTCCACTCGCAGATGACATTCTGGCTCTAAAACCATGTCTTTTTTTACGAACTAACTTACTTGGTTGCCATGTTCTTTTCATAATTTAAAGACTTTTAAAAAATTAATAGGGCTTAACATTATAGTTTCTAATTTATAATAATCAATATAATTAATTATTAAAAAAATTAATTAAAATTCATATGATTTGAAGCCAAAATGTTTGAGAAAACGTAAATCATTTTCAAAAAGCATTCTAAGATCATTGATGCCATATTTTAGCATTGTAAGCCTCTCAATGCCAATTCCAAAGGCAAAACCTTGATATTTTTCTCGATTAATTTTACAGTTTTGTAAAACATTTGGATGAATCATTCCACAGCCAAGTATTTCGAGGTATTTTTCATTTGAACCAATTTTAATTCTTCCTTGGCTATTGCTATAGCCGATATCAACTTCCGCTGAAGGTTCCGTAAATGGAAAGAAGCTAGGTCTGAAGCGAAGATTAATGTCATTTACTTCAAAAAACTGCTTTAAGAATTCTTCTAAGACCCATTTTAAGTGACTCATATTGCTTTCTTCATCAACCATGAAGCCTTCAATTTGGTGAAACATAGGTGTGTGTGTTTGATCAGAGTCCCTTCTAAAAACCCTGCCAATAGCTATATTCTTTATAGGGGGGTTAGGATTTTCTAACATTTTTCTTATCTGAACATTTGAGGTATGAGTGCGCAGAAGCTTTTCCTGTGAATTTGCAAAATAAAAAGTGTCTTGCATTTGTCTTGCGGGATGATCTTTTGGCATGTTTAGTGCCGAGAAATTAAAGAAATCTTCTTCTATTTCTGGGCCATCAGCACAAGTAAATCCTAGATTAGAAAAAATTTCTCTGACTTCTTTTATAGTTTTAGAAATCGGATGAATGAAGCCATCGGTGCTTTTTCTGATTGGTTGCGTTATATCAATTTTTTGTTTTAAGAGTTTAGAATTAAGCTCTAGATCATCAAAGAATTGTTTTTTATTATCTATTTGTTGGGTTATTTGGTTTCTTAGATTATTTATAATTGCACCAAAAGATTTTTTTTGAGACTCATCTATTGACTTTAAATTTAAAAATAATTCTGTAACTATTCCTTTTTTCCCAAGATATTTGATACGAATTTCTTCAAGTTGAGAATGGCTTTCTACCATTTGGAATTGCGAATTAAAATCAAGTAATATATTATTTGTATCCATAATTTTTAACAATTATGCTGAGTTTTAATTTATTTAAAAATTTATAAATTTTACACAGCTAAATTTCTTATAATCTCTTAAGATTCTAAATTTTAAAAATATATTATAATTATTTTTTTAGATATGTCAATAAACTGGTTTGGTGCTAACACGCTTCTTAAAAAAGAAATTACTAGATTTCTTAAGGTATATCACCAAACATTGTTATCGCCTGTTGTAAATATTATGCTATTTCTAGCAGTTTTTTCATTGTCTGTTGGGCAGCATCTTGAATATATAGAAGATGTTGAATTTTCGATTTTTGTTTCATGCGGACTTATAATGATGGCGGCAATGCAGAATTCATTTGCAAATAGCTCATCTTCTCTGGTCATGGGTAAAGTCATGGGTAGCTATATAGATTACGTTATACCTCCTCTTGAGGCTTTTGAACTTTTATTTGCTTTTATTATAGGGGCTGTTATTAGAGGTATTTTAGTATCAATAATTTCATTTGCCACAATCTCGATTTTTATTAAAATCGAAATTAATAATTTCTATTTAGCAATTTTTTATATAATAATATCTTGTACATTTCTTGCGTGTCTAGGGGTTTTATGCGGAATTATTTCAAATACTTTTGATCAAATGTCTGCTGTAACTAGCTATATTGTAACTCCTTTAACATTTTTATCGGGAACTTTTTATTCAACTAACTCATTGCCAGAATTTTGGCGAGATTTATCTCACTATAATCCATTTTTTTATATGATTGACGGCTTTCGATATTCTTTAACCAATCACAATGATGCCAGTATTAGCAATGGAATTATTTATATTTTATTAATTGATATTGCGATTATTTTTTATTTATTTATAATTTTAAAAAGAGGTTATAATACACAAAATTAATTTCTAAATTTTAAACACCATAATTAAAGCCCATGAACAACACTAAAGCAAATCACGATAGCTCTTATTACAAAAATAAAATTGATTTTATTAGGTTAGCAAGAACAAAGAATATTGGTCCGGCCACATTTTTTCGCTTACTTAAAATATTTCCAACTATAGCTGATATTATCGAGAAGGCTCCTGAATTTCTTAAGATAAATAATTCAAAAGTAATTCAAATTTGTAGTATAAATGATGTCGAAAAGGAAATAGAAATGTCAATGAAATATGGTGCTGAAATAATAACTTTTTTTGATGATGAATATCCTGCTCTTTTAAAAGAAATATATGATCCGGCTTTGACACTTACAATTAAAGGAAATAAATCGCTTTTGCATAAAGAAACTATTGCGGTTGTTGGTCCAAGAAATGCCTCATTTCATGCTTGCCAATTCGCAGAAAAAATTGCTAATGATTTATCTCAAAATGATATTATTATAGCTTCTGGACTTGCCAAGGGAATAGATGCCGCTGCTCATAAAGGAAGCTTAGATAAGGGAACTGTAGCTGTTATTGCTGGAGGTATTGATAACATCTATCCTCATGAAAATAAATATTTGTATAATAAAATATTTGAAAAAGGGCTTATTATTACTGAGCAGGCATTTGGAGCTGCTCCTCGAGGAAGTAATTTTATTCAGCGTAATAGAATTATTTCTGGAATTTCGTATGGAGTTGTTGTTGTTGAAGCGGGAATGCAGTCTGGAAGTCTTGCTACCGCAAGGTTTGCAATTGATCAAGGTAGAGAGGTCTTTGCTGTACCGGGATTTCCAAGTGATCCCAAGGCTTTTGGTTGTAATATGCTAATTGAGGATGGTGCTATTTTTACAAGAGGTGCTGATAGAGTTTTGGTAGAGATTAATAGTGCTAGAAAGCATTTAAAAAATTTTAATTATAATACAAACTTTAATAATGAAAATAAAACAACCCATAATCCCTCTATTGATATTCTTGACATAAATGATGTAAATATTGTTCGAAATGAAATACAAAAGAAAATTGGATTTGTTGCCGTCTCAATTGAAGAAATAATTTCTTTAACAGAGATGCCTGCTAGTCTTGTAAATATTGCCTTAGTTCAACTTGAACTTGCTGATATTATATCTATTAAACATGGTAAGGTAATAAAAAAATAAAATTTAAAAATATCTTTATCTTCTTAACAAATAATTTATAATCAAATATAAAATAATTTTTGCTAAAAGAATGACTAAAATAGTTGGTATACTTAATTTTACTCCTGATTCATTTTCTGATGGAGGAATATTTTTTTCTAAAGAAACTGCGCTAAATCACTGTGTTGAAATGCTGAATCAAAATGTTGATGTGATTGATATTGGAGGCGAGTCTACTAGGCCTGGGGCTGAAGCTATTTCTGGAGATCAAGAGTTTCTGAGGCTTGCAAAAATAGTTCCCGAAATTGTAAATATTGTAAAGAAATATAATAAAGATAATAATCGAAATGTTAAAATTAGCGTAGACACATATCATCCCGATAATGCTAGAAAATTTTGTGATATGGGCATAGACATAATTAATGACGTTAGTGGATTATCAAGTGATGAAATGATTGATATAGTAGCATCAAAAAATGTTAAAGCGGTTTTTATGCACTCTTTAACCGTTCCCGCTGATCCTGAAATTATCATTAATAGAGCTTTAAATGTTTCTGAAGAAATAATTAAATGGGCAATTAAAAAAATTGACTTATTGCAAAAAAAATCAGTTAAGAAAAACCAGTTAATATTTGATCCAGGAATTGGTTTTTCTAAAGATTCTACTCAGTCTTTACGAATTATAAAAAACATAGATATCTTTAAAACCCTTGATTTGCCTATATATATTGGTCATTCTAAAAAAAGCTTTTTAGATATTGTTAATATTAAAGGTCTAGAAAATAATAAATCATCTCGCGCAGAAAAGACTCTTATCATATCATCTTTCTTGGCTAATAAAAAAATTGATTATTTAAGAGTGCATGATGTAAGCCAAAATATTGAGGCAATAAAATCAAAGATTTTTGAGAAATTCATATAGTTAAAAATCTTTCTTATTTTAATAATATTCTTAGCTAAAATAATTTTTTATCTCATCTCCCTTGAAATTCTTTTCAGCAATTATTAAATGATTATCAAAGATTTACAAATTATTAATTTATTTTTTATATTATGTCTAAAGTTATTGGAATCGATCTTGGAACAACAAATTCTTGTGTTGCAATCCTAGAGGGTAAAAATGCTAAAGTGATTGAAAATTCTGAAGGCGCTAGAACAACTCCCTCAATTGTTGCTTTTCTTGCCAATGGAGAAAAAACTGTAGGAGCTCCCGCAAAGCGTCAGGCTGTTACAAATCCTCAAAATACTATTTTTGGAATTAAGCGTTTGATCGGAAGAAGATATGATGATCCAACTACGAAGAAAGATCAGGATCTTGTTCCTTACAAGATTGTTGAGTCTGGCAATAAAGATGCTTGGGTTGAAGTTAAGGGAGAGAAGTACTCTCCAAGCCAAATTTCTGCTTTTACTTTAATGAAAATGAAAGAGACTGCAGAAAGTTATTTAGGAGAAAAAGTTGAAAAAGCTGTTATTACTGTGCCTGCTTATTTCAACGATTCTCAGCGTCAAGCTACTAAGGATGCTGGAAAGATTGCTGGCCTTGAAGTTCTGCGTATTATTAACGAACCTACTGCAGCCGCTCTTGCGTACGGGTTAGACAAGAAAACCGCGCAAACAATTGTTGTTTATGACCTTGGGGGTGGAACTTTTGACGTTTCAATTCTTGAGATTGGTGATGGTGTATTTGAAGTAAAATCTACAAATGGCGATACTTTTCTTGGTGGTGAAGATTTTGATATGAGAATTCTTGAGTTTTTAAAGGATGAGTTCAAAAAATCTAGTGGAATTGATTTAGGCAAAGACCCACTTGCTCTTCAGCGCCTTAAAGAGTCTGCTGAAAAAGCTAAGATTGAATTATCAAGTTTAATAGAAACGGAAATAAATTTGCCATATATAACGGCTGATGCTTCTGGACCAAAACATCTTAATGTTAAACTTACAAGAGCAAAGCTTGAGCAGCTTGTTGATGATTTAATTCAAAGAACAATAAAGCCTTGTGAAAATGCTCTACAAGATGCTGGTTTGAAAGCTTCTGATATAAATGAAGTCATCCTTGTTGGTGGTATGACTCGGATGCCTAAAGTTGTTGAAACGGTTAAAAAATTATTTGATAAAGAGCCAAATAAAGGCGTTAATCCTGATGAGGTTGTGGCTGTTGGCGCCGCTATTCAAGCCGGTGTTCTTCAGGGTGATGTTAAGGATGTATTGTTGTTAGATGTAACACCTTTGTCACTAGGTATCGAAACTGCTGGAGGTGTATTTACAAGATTAATTGATAGAAATACCACTATTCCAACAAATAAAAGCCAAGTATTTTCTACTGCTTCAGATGGACAAACTGCGGTAACAATAAAGGTTTTTCAAGGAGAGCGCGATATAGCTGCGCACAATAAAATGCTTGGAGAATTTAATCTTGAAGGTATTGCTCCTGCTCCTCGAGGAATGCCGCAAATTGAAGTAACATTTGATATTGACGCAAATGGTGTTGTTAACGTTTCTGCAAAAGATAAGTCAACTAATAAAGAACAAAAGATTAGCATTAAATCTTCTGGAGGTTTATCTGAATCTGAAATAGAAAAAATGATTAAGGATGCTGAAGCGAACGCTAGTGCAGATAAAGCCCGAAAAGAAACTATTGAGGCAAGAAATCAAGCAGATTCGTCTGTTTACCAAGCTGAAAAAAGTTTAAAAGAATTTGCTGATAAAATTCCTAGTGAGGTAAAAACTTCAATTGAAGGCGAAATTGCGAAAACCAAAGAGGTTTTAGCTAAAGCCGATGCTGGTGCAGCTGAATTGAAGGCGGTAGGTGAATCTTTAACTCAAGCTTTGATGAAAATTGGTGAAGCGATGAATACAGCTTCAGGCGCTGCTGGTGCTTCTGGCTTTGATCCAAATGCTACTTCTGGCGAAGCTTCTAGCTCTAATGCAACAGGCTCTCAAGATGAAAAGGTTGTTGATGGTGAATATGAGGAAGTTAAAGATGATAAAAAAGAGTAATAATCAAATATAATTCAATAGACATTATTTAAGAAAAATTTTATAATGTCTATTTGAGTTTTTAGTATTTGAAATTGGGATTAAGAAATGCCATCATGGTATCATCTGCTAAATTACCTTTGCTATCAAGAACTCTATTTTTTTGAATTCCTTCAACTTTAAATCCAACTGATTCATAAATTTTTATTCCGAGTTTATTGGTTTGACGAACATTAAGTTCTACGCGAGCAATATCTGAGCGGCTTCTTAGAATTTCATCTATATATGCAACAAAAAGTTTTTTTCCAAAACCATTTCCAAAATATTTAGGATCAACGGCCATGCTCATATTTCCAAGTGTGTGTTTAAAAACTTCTGGGTCATTCTTAAAACTCAGAAGCGCACCAACTAAGGTTTTCTCCGCTGTTTCAATCACAATTCCAAGGCCCCCATTAATTGATTTTGTAACCACTTCTTCTATATATTTGGGTGTAATTTCTTCTGCAACTCTTGCAAGACCTTCGGGCACAATAGCCGATTTTTTGTATAGTGTGATAAGCTGCGCTATATCTAATTTTGTGACCTTTCTTATTTCGTAATTCATAAATATTTTATTGTTTTGTAGATTTTAAATATTACATATAAGATTTAAATTTATTGGTAAATCCAAACATAGATTTAAATTTTTGCTTTAAAGTCAAGGGCTACTAAATATATTTCTGAAGAATCTTTTCTGGATGAGTCGGGTTTGTAATATTTAACTATTTTAAAATTATCGCGAAGTAATTTTACTAATTCTTCTGAGTTGCCACCTTGAAATAATTTGCCAACAAAACATCCTCCAATTCTTAATATTTTTGACGCAAGAATAAGAGCTTCTTCAAGTAATGTTATTATTCTTAAATGATCAAGAGCTTTGTCTCCAGTAGTATTAGAGGCCATATCAGATAATACAATATTAGCATGTTTACACCCTGTTTTTTCTTCTAATAATTTTCTAATTAATATTTCTGAATTATCACTTAAAAAATCAATTTGAGCAAAGCTAACTCCTGTCAGAGGTTCAATTTCAAGTAAATCAATTCCGATAACATTTCCATCGCCAACTTTCGAAACGGCAATTTGACTCCATCCACCAGGTGCCGCTCCAAGATCAACAACAATTTTTCCTTTTTTAAAAATCTTAAATTTGGCATCAATTTCAATTATTTTAAAAGCCGCACGACTGCGGTATCCATGGGTTTGCGCTTTCTTTACAAATGGATCATTTATTTGTCGTAAAAGCCACTTTTGTGATGATTTTTTTAGTCTTTTTGCTTTCTTTAAAGATGCAACTTTTTTTGCCATTTAATCGATATTTATGGATTATAAAACTATTCCCATTCTATTGTTCCAGGTGGTTTTGAGGTGTAGTCATAAACTACGCGATTAATCCCTTTAACCTCATTTATGATGCGCGTTGTAACGTTGCATAAAAATTCCGGATTAAATTTATAAATATCTGCAGTCATTCCATCAACAGATGTAACGGCGCGAAGAGCAAGAACATTTTCGTAGGTTCTGCCGTCTCCCATTACGCCTACAGTTTTTACTGGTAACAAAACTGAGAAAGCCTGCCAAATCTCACGATAAAGACCAGCATTTTTTATTTCTTCAATATAAATAGCATCAGCTTTTTGTAGAGTTGCAATTTTAGAAGGGTTGATATCGCCAATAATTCTTATTGCAAGACCTGGTCCTGGGAAGGGGTGGCGGTGAATTATGTTTTCAGATAAACCAAGTTCAGAGCCAAGTTTTCTTACCTCGTCTTTAAAAAGCATTCTTACCGGTTCTATCAATTTTAATTTCATATTTTCTGGTAAACCGCCAACATTGTGATGCGATTTTATAGTATGGCTAGATCCCTTATTTGGGTGAGATGATTCAATGACATCGGGGTAAAGTGTGCCTTGAGCTAGGAATTCTGCATCTTTTATTTTTGAAGCTTCCTTATCAAAAACTTCTATAAAAGTGGCGCCAATGATTTTCCTTTTTTGTTCTGGATCAATAATTCCCTCTAGTTTAGCGTAGAATAATTCTTTGGCATTAACATAAATAAAATTCATATCAAATTTTGCAAATGTCTCTTGAACCTCTTGAGCTTCGCGGTATCGTAAAAGACCATGATCAACAAAAATACATGTTAGTTGCTTGTTAATTGCTTCACTTAAAAGGGCGGCGACAACTGAAGAATCAACGCCTCCGCTAAGCCCACAAATTACATGTTTATTTCCAACAATTTTTTTGATTCTGGCAATCTCTTCATTTTTAAAATTGCCCATTGTCCAATTTTGTGGGGCATTACATATTTTTACTACGAAGTTTTTTAACATTTGTCTACCATCAAGAGAATGTTCAACTTCTGGGTGAAATTGTACTCCATAGATTCTTTTAGATTCATTTGATATTGCTGCATATGGGGCATTTTTTGAAGTTGCAATTATTTCAAAATCCCGAGGAATTGCTTCAACCTTATCTCCGTGACTCATCCAAACTTGGCTTTTTTTTACTAATTTATCGACATCTTCATTTTTATTTTTGTTACCAATTTGAGGATTTGCTTGATTTTTTATGCTAAGATCAGATCCCAATATATCATCAAATAATAAAGAGAATTCATGGTTATTTGAATTTTTTTCAATTTTTTTTATAGGTTTAATTTCTATAATCGCTTTTCCAAATTCACGATCAGATGCTGCGCCAACTTTGCCACCAAGTAAGTGACAAATTAATTGTTGACCATAGCATATTCCAAGAATAGGTATATTGAATTCAAATATTTTTTTATCAACAGAAGGTGCATCTTTAGCGTAAACTGAATCTGGTCCACCAGAAAGAATAATACCATATGGTTTAAGAAGTTTGATTTCATCAATAGTAATATTGGGATTTCTTACTTCGCAAAATACGTTAAATTCACGGACTCTTCTGGCAATAAGTTGTGTTACCTGACTTCCAAAATCAATAATTAATATCATAATATATTTATAATTTTTTGTTTTATTTGTTCTTGAGATAAATCATTCTCTAATATTTCATTTATTAAACTACATAACTCTAGATTGAGATTTAATTTCTTAGAAAGTTTATATATTGTACTTGCGTTTTGAGCGCCTTCATAGGTTTTTTCCTTGGATAGATTTTTGTATTTTTTACCGTTTGCAAGAGATACGCCAAGAGAATTATTTCTTGATTTAATGCTTGAGCATGTTAGAAATATATCGCCAATAGCAGCCGCTGAAATAATTTCAAATTCTTCATTTAGTGATTTTATTAACATTTCAATTTCCTTTACACCTTTTACTAGAATTGCAGATTTGCCATTTTCTCCAAGACCCAATCCATCAGCTATTCCGCATGCTATTGCAATAATATTTTTTAATATAGCAGATATTTCTGCACTTATAATTTTTTCAGAGTATTCGGGCTTGAAGTAATGATTTTGTAATATTTTAATAATTTTGCTTGCGAATATTTTATCTCTAGAAGCAATTGTTGTGATGGTTGGATATTCATTTGCAACTTCAATTGCAAAGTTGGGTCCAGATAAAATTGCGCATGAATTTTGAGAAAAATTTCTTGAAATAATTTGATGAAAAAATTCAAGTGATTTTGATTCAAGGCCCTTGCTTAAAATAACAAATCCACAATTTTTCTTCAAATTCATCGATTTTATTTTTTCAACTAATTGAAGAAAAGAGCTTGAAGGCACCGCAATGAATATATAGTCACAATCAATAACTTCTTGATTTAAATTTGTTTTTGCAATAAGATTTTGGTTAAGATTTATTTGTGGTAAGTATTTGTTATTAGTTTTGCTAAAATTTATTTCTTGCGCAATTGAATCATTTCTTGATATTAAAGTTGTTAAATAACCATTTTTTGCAATTAGATTGGCAATTGATGTTCCCCAAGAGCCAGATCCAATTACAATTATTTTCTCTTTCATTATGACTCGTATTAGTTTTGTAAATGGCAATTTTATCGATCACGATAAAGCCTTTGTTCACATAGAAGATCGCGGTTTTCAATTCGCTGATGGTGCATATGAAGTTATTCTATATAGTAACAATAAATTAATTGATGACAAGCCTCATATAAATCGCTTATTTAGAAGTCTTGGAGAAATCAACATTAAGCACCAACTTTCCTATGAATATATTATAAAGAATATTGTTGATTTATTCAACAAGAATAATTTGTCGGATGGCTTTGTTTATATGCAGGTTACTAGGGGTGCTACCAACAGAGTTCCATTCTGTCCAAAAGAACTTGATGTTACAGTTACTATGACTGTTTCTCAAACAAAAACTTATACTCATGAAGAATTTATTAATGGCCTCTCGCTTGTGACTATGGATGATATAAGATGGCATCGCTGCGACATTAAAACCACTGGATTACTTGCATCAACTCTATGTAATCAAAAAGCAAAAGATCTTGGTTTTGACGATGCGCTTTTTGTTAGAAATCAAGTAATCACCGAAGCTACATATTCTAATTTTTTTGTGATTGACAATGATAATAATTTAGTAACTAAGCCTTCTGATAATAATATTCTAGAAGGAATTACTCGAAATAGAATTATTGCAATTGCCAAGGAAAACAAATTTAATGTTATTGAAAAAAATTTTGATTTATCTTTTGCCTTATCTGCACAAGAAGCATTTCTAACAAGTTCTACTCTTGGAATAAGGCCAGTTTCTAAGATAAATAATTTTGCTATTGGTAGAGAAAATTCTCGAAATATTTCTTTAAAACTAAGTAGTCTTTATAAGGAATTTTGTAAAAATTAATTTTTAGATTTCTAAATAATTTTTTATATAATTCTTGGATCTACTTTTTTCCACTCTTCAAGAAATTCTTTGAAATGAGATTTATTTTCCTTGTTATTTTCAAGAATTTTTGCAAGAGATTCCCTGTTTTTATTAAAGGCATCTTTTTGCATTGAGCCATTATGAAGTTGGTATGAAAGATAAAGAAGAAATGTGTTTATCACATCTGTTTCACAATAATTTCTTATTTCGGCAATCCTATTATCATCGAAATAATCTTGAACCATTGATCCATCTATTCCTGTTTTTCCAGGAAGATTTAAGCAGGCGCAAACTTCATTCATCTTTATTCTTGATGATGCACCAAAATCAGAAAATGCATCCGCTAAATCACAATGCCAATCAAGAGAATATTTGTGGTTATAATTATTCCACTTATCTCCCATTTTATAAAGAAACCCAGCATCTATATCATAGCGCATTGCTCTATATTTAAGAACAGGAAGATCAAAATTTTTGCCGTTAAAACTTACTAATCTTGGAGTTTTCTTTTTAATATGCTGGAAAAATCCTTTGATGATTTCTTCCTCAGTGCTTGTATCCTTGCCTCCAGATCTTATATCATTTATTTCATAATATTCGCAACCATTAAAATCTCTCGCAATATTTGCTTCCAGAAAGCTTATTGCTACAACTTTATGAAAAGGTTGCCTCAAAAAAGAATTCTTGCCGTCAGTTATTTTTAAGTGATAATCAATTAGATTTTGTCTTATAGATTTTAAGTCTTTGGAATCATTACCAAGAAGGTTTAATGCCGATTCTGAATCTGGTATTGTTTCGATATCAAATATAAATAAATTTTGATGCTGCATTTTATTTTTTAAATTTTTTACTAATTATATATTTTTTAAAATAAATATAAACAATAATATATTATAAAAATAATAAATTAATTCTTGGAATTTTGATTTTATTTTATTAAATTATTATATTTCTAGAGCTTCTTCTTTCTAAAAAATGACAAAATTTAAATTTTAAAAAAATGCAAGTAGCAATAATTGAAAAAACAGGAGATTCCAAGGTTATAAAGTTTAAAGAAATTGATGATCCTTCTAAATTTAAAAAGGATGATGTTTTGATTAAGCAAACTGCTATAGGAATAAATTTCTTTGATATTTGCTTTAGAAGGGGTCAGTATAAAATAAATGAAATGCCTGCAATAATTGGAGCTGAGGCCTGTGGGATCGTTGAAGCTGTTGGTTCAAATGTTAAAGAATTTAAGGTAGGAGATCGCGTAGCATACTGCACTGGAGCAATAGGATCTTATTGCGAAAAAAGAGTTATTGATAAGAGATTTCTTATTTATATACCTCAAGATATATCGGACACTATTGCTGTTGCTTCTCTTAAAAAGGGAATGATGGCTCACACTCTTCTAAATAGAGTTTTTAGAGCAAAATTAGTAAAATCTATTCTAGTGCATTCAGCTGCTGGCGGCGTTGGACAGTTTCTTTGTCAATTTGCTAAATCAATGGGAATAGATGTGATTGGAACTGTTGGGTCTTCAAATAAAGTTGATTCGGCGCTAAGAAATGGTTGCAGAGCGGTAATTGATAGAAGTAAGGATGAAAATTTTTCAAAGGAATTAAGTAAGCTTACTGATGGAGTTGGTGTAGGAGTAGTATATGATGGTATTGGCAAAAGTACAATAGTTAATTCCTTAAGCTGTTTGTGGCCAATGGGTCTTTGTGTTAGTTATGGTGAGTCATCTGGAGCTGCTGATAACCTAAACTTAAATTATCTTGTTGCAAATTCTTTATTTATTACGAGACCAACTTTAGCATTATATAAATCATCAAGGGTTGAATTAGTTGTTGGTGCTAGTGAAGTATTTGACGGGATAAGTAAAGGTATATTAAAACCAACCTACACCGAATATGCTTTTAAAGATATTGCTCAAGCCCATAAAGATCTTGAATCGGGAAAAACAATTGGATCTTTAGTGGTTAAAATTTAATGAAAATTATATCAATAATCAATCGTAAACTCCTTTATTGCAGCGTTGGCAATCATTGCTTGTTTTATCATCATTTATTTTTTTGGTTATAAATTTAACCATGATAACTAAGGTAAACTCTAATTTGCATTTTGGTAATTATTTTTTTCTAGCGCAAGAGATTATTTGTGCATTCTTAATACATTACTTTTTTTATTTATTGTTTTTTGTCAGATATATAGGGCCATTATTGGTATATTTGATATTTCTTCAAGAGGTTGCGGTTTTTTATTTTTTTATAAATTTTGGTAAAAATATAGACCCTTGGGTTATTGCTGATATTATTGATAATTTTGATTTTGTTAAAGAGTTTTTCAGTGTTACTTATCTTTTTGCAATATTAGTTGCGACAATATTTTTCATTATTTTTAGTTATTTAATTTCTAAATCAAAACAAAATAATTTTAAGAATAAGAATTTTTTAATTTTTCATTTTGTTGCAATTTTAACTTTGGTTTTTGTTGGTATTTTTGCTGATAAGGTTTTAAAGAAAATCAGAAAAAATTATCCACCATTAAATATTGTTGCTAGCGCAATCAAGCTTAATTCTATGTCTAGAAGCGATGAATTAAAAGATTTCGTGAAGAAAGCAAATGAAAGTAAAAAAATTGTAGATGCTAATCACATAAGTTATTATCGAAATAATGAAAAGCTAATTGTAATTTTTATTATTTCTGAAAGTGTAAGAAGTGATATTTTTTTTGAATTGATTCCTAAATATTCTGATTTTATATATAATAATAAAAATATTGCTTTCTACAAAGATGTTAAGGCGTGCGCAACTCTTACTAGAAAAGCGGTGCCATGTCTTATCACAAATGTTGATCATTCCAATTGGCAAAATTTTATTAATTCTGTGAATATAATTGATGTATTTAATAAAGCACTTTTTGATACTCATTGGATTGATAATCAGCCTCTATATGGCGTTTTTGATTCCACATACTCTTTGTTGGCAAAAAATTCTAATAATGTAATAGAGCAAAAATCTCTTGAAAATAATTTTAATAGCAAGAAGTTAGATGAATTTATTATTCCTCATATTAAACGAGCTGTTGATAGTAACGATAAAAATAAGTTTATAATATCGCATTTACTTGGAAGTCATTGGCATCTTGAAGAAAGATATAGTGAAGATTATCGATTTTTTCATGACATATGCGAATCTGGAAAAGATAGTTCTTTGTGCAGTAGGGATCAGGTAATAAATTCATATAAAAATTCTGTGATATATGGTTTTAGCGTTGTTGAGAAGATAATAAAGATGGTTGAAAAAGAAAATGCTATCGTTATTTATACTTCTGATCATGGATTTTCTCTTGGTGAAAATGGAATATATGGCAATGCTGCTGAAAATAATCCAATAGAGCAATTAAATACCCCTTTATTCATATGGTTTAGTGATAATTACAAAAAAAATAATCCACAAAATGTCAAAAATATTTTATCTAAGAAAAATAAAAAAATTACGCATGAAAATGTTTTTAATACTATAATTGGTTGTTCCAATATTAAAACTTCTATTAAAAATAACGCCCTTGACATTTGTAAAAATGATAAAAATAGATAATATTCAACTTAATGATAATGTTTTATTGGCGCCAATGTCTGGAGTCACAGATTTGCCATTTAGAAGGCTTGTAAAAAGTTTTGGAGCATCTTTGGTTGTTTCTGAGATGATTGCATCACGCGCCATGATTTTGCAAACGCGCGAGTCTCTAAAAAAATGCCAAAAAGATGATGCCCATTATCCAATGTCGGTTCAGCTTGCGGGTTGTGAGCCAGATGTTATGGCTGAAGCCGCTAAACTAAATGAAGATTTGGGCGCAGATATCATCGATATAAATTTTGGTTGTCCAGTAAAAAAAGTGGTAAATGGTTTTGCTGGAAGTGCTTTGATGAAAGATGAAGATCTTGCGACGCGCATTATGGAGGCGGTGGTCAAAGCAGTAAAAATTCCCGTTACAATGAAAATGCGTCTTGGTTGGAATTACGAAAATCTCAATGCACCAAGCTTGGCAAAAAAAGCTGAAAATGTAGGCATAAAAATGTTGGTAGTGCATGGTCGAACGCGTTGCCAAATGTATAATGGTAGTGCCAATTGGGAGCTTATTCGCAATACCAAAGATGTAGTAAAAATTCCAGTAATTGCCAATGGTGATATTAAAAATGTTGACGATGCAAGGCGCGCGCTTTTGCTTTCTAAAGCAGATGGTGTGATGATCGGAAGGGCTTGTTACGGAAAGCCATGGCTTATTTCTCAAATTAACGCGGCACTTAGGGGGGAAGCTTTAATAGAAACTCCGAATTTATCTACACAAAAAGAAATTGTTGTTAGTCATTTTGATAAAATGATTGATCATTATGGAGAGCAAACGGCGATTCCTCTTGCTCGAAAGCATATTGGTTGGTATAGCGCAGGATTAAAATCATCAGCAGAATTTCGTGCCAAAATAAATATTACTTCAGGCTCTAAGAATGTCAGAAATTTAATAATAGATTTTTATGATCAAAGAATTTCTGATATTGCGGATAATGTCCTAAATATTGAAAATATTTTTGAGAATTGATTATTTATTGCTAAATTGTTGAAATATTTTTGTTGCCACTTTTAGACTTATTCCATCAACTCTTTGAAGGTCTTGAATTGATGCTGATTTGATTTTCTCAACTGATCCAAAGTAATTTAATAGTGCTTTTTTTCTTTTACTTCCAATTCCATTAATTTCATCAAGCGCAGACTTAATAGTATTTTTTGTTCTTACTAATCGATGAGATGTTATGGCAAATCTATGGGCTTCATCTCTGAGTCTTTGCATAAAAAAAGCAAGAGTAGACCCTTTTTTTATTTCGATAATTTCTCTATTAATTTTAAAATATTTTTCATTTCCAGCATTTCTATCCTCACCTTTTGCCATACATATAAAATCAATTTTAATTTCTAGTTTATTAAATATTTTTTCTACTGCTGATAGTTGAGGTATACCCCCATCTATAATTATCAAATCAGGAATTTTTGTATTATTTTCCTCTTTCAAAAATTTATCAGATTTGATATCACTTTGATAATTTTTAAATCTTCTAGCAAGAACTTCGCTAAGCATAGCGGTATCATCACGATTTTTACCAATTTCCAAATTCTTATAGTTGTTAATTTCTTGATTATCAAATTTGATATTAAATTTACGATATTGGTTCTTCAAAAAACCGTCAAATCCAAACACAATCATGGCTCCAACAGCATTTTGTGTTGAAGTATGACTATTATCATACACTTCGATTCTTTGAGGTATTTTTGATAATTTAAATTTTTCTTTTAACTCAAGCAGATTTTTTTTATCACTTAAATTTTGAGAAATTTTTTCATCCAAAAGTTTTTGTGCTATTTTTTCATGACTTTCTAAAAGCTTGAGTTTGTAGCCCAATTTCGGGTTTCTTATATTTACTTTTTCATCAGAAATTGTTGACAAGAATTCTTCCATTAATTTATTTTCATCAATAATTATGTTTGTTATAATTAGTGATGGTGGAGAGTTTTGCTGATAGAATTGACCAATAAATTCCGACAAAAAATTACTTGAATCTTTATCTTCTGGGCTATCAAAGAAATAGGGTTTTGATCCAAAATTATTACCATTTCTATAAAAAGAAATATAAATACAGCAAAATAATTCTTTTTTAACAAAAATTATAAAATCAGTATTTTTTACATCACTTAAATTTATGTCTTGATTAGCCTGAATTGATGAGAGTGATTTTATCTTATCGCGAATTAATGCCGCTTTCTCAAATTCTTCATTGAAACTTAATTTATTCATTTCCTTTGCAAGATTTGCTTGAATCATCGAAGATTTTCCACTAAGAAAATCAACAGTATCCTTGATCGATTCTTGGTAATTTTTTTGTGATATAAAATTAACACATGGCGCACTACATCTTTTTATTTGGTATTCGAGGCATGGTTTTTTTCTTCTAGAAAATTCTTCATCAGAGCAATTTCTTAGCAAAAAGCTTTTTCGCAATATATCTATTGTTCGATTAACATCTGATGCGCAAGCAAATGGTCCGAATATATAATAATTTGAATTTTTAACCCCGCGATATTTTGTAATAGCGCCAAATTGATGTTTTTTGTCGATTGCAATTGAAGCAAAACTTTTATCATCTTTTAATAAAATATTAAATTTTGGGTGGAATTTCTTTATCAAATTATGTTCAAGTAAAATAGCTTCTAAATCAGAATTCGTCTGATCAATTTCAACTTTCCTTGCAAGAAAAGTCATTCTTTTTATGCGATTACTTAAATTACTAGTTTTAGTATAGCTTAATAATCTTTTTCGTAAGTTTTTGGCTTTTCCAATATATAAAATTTCGCTATTTTCTCCAATAAAGCGATATACACCGCTGTTTTGTGTTGTTTTACTGATTTGTTTAACGATATCTTGGTTAAGCATAATGAAAAATGGTTGCAACTATAGCTTATTAATTCTATAATATAGTGATAATTTTTAAAATAGTATTTTTAAATAAAATGGCATTAAAAAAAGAACAGATTGCTGAAATAGAAGAGATTCGCAATAAAAAAAAATATACTTTAAGACCTGTTTCTGAAGATCTTGAGGAGGTTTTATACAAGCCTTTTGAAGTTTTAGACCATGGTTTTGTGAGGGTGATTGATTATATGGGCAACGATGACGCTGTTGTTCAGGCTGCAAGGGTTTCTTATGGTGCCGGGACAAAAAAAGTTAGCGCGGATAAGGGTTTAATCAACTATCTTATGGCTCACAGACACACTACTCCATTTGAAATGTGTGAAATTAAATTTCACATAAAGCTACCTATATTTATTGCAAGACAATGGATTCGCCATCGTACAGCTTCAGTCAATGAATATTCTGCAAGATACTCAATAATGGAAGATGAATTTTACATTCCCCAAAAGCAACATTTGGCCGCGCAATCTAAAATTAATCATCAAGGCCGTGATGAAAATAAAGTTTTGGATGAAAATGAACAGTTTAAAGTCTTGAAAATCCTTAAAGATGATGCAGCAAGAAACTATCAAAACTATCTTGAAATGATAAATCAAGATGGTTTAGGAAATGTTGTTGACGAATCAAGAGATGGTCTTGCAAGAGAATTGGCGAGAATGAATTTGACACTTAATTGCTACACTCAGTGGTATTGGAAGATAGACCTTCATAACTTATTGCACTTTTTATATCTAAGAGCTGATAAGCATGCGCAATATGAGATTAGGGTTTATGCTGAAATAATGTTAGATCTAGTTAAAAAATGGGTACCAAATTGCTATGAAGCCTTTATAAAATACCGTAAATCTGGTAAAGAGATATCTCAAGCGGCAATTGAGGTGGTTAAAAAAATGCTTGATGGACAGGATATTTCTCAAGAAGATTCTGGTTTGAGCATGCGCGAATGGCTCGAGCTACATGATTTATTTGGGATTAAGTCTCGGGTTTAATTATTTTTAAAAATTTAATTGAAATTTTATGGGAAGAATTTGGGAATTATTATTAATTTTAGTGATTGTATTTATATTTTTTGGCGCAGGAAAGTTGCCAAATGTGATGCGCGATATTGGAAAATCAATCAGGGGTTTAAAGGATGGGATGAAGGATGAAAAAGATTCAGAAAACAAAAAAGATGATGAAAAGAAATAATTTAAATGGAGCCAAAACGCATAATTGCCACTCATAAAATTGAGGATTTAGTTGCTAAAACAGCCAATGACAGGGTTCCTGTTGCTGACCTTGTTTTCGCTATGGAAGGTGCTGGCTTTGGTTTAGCTTTGATGATATTTGCATTTGGAATAATTATTCCTTTGCCGCCTCCTTTTCCAAGCATTATTGCTCTGCCGCTAATGGTTTTTTCTTTTCAGATGATCCTTGCTATGAAAGCACCAAAGCTTCCTGCAAGATTTTCTAAATTAACTGTAAAGAGATCTGTTTTAGCAATGCTAGTTAGCAAATCCTCTCCATATATATCAAAAGTAGAATCTCTTCTAAAGCCCAGATTGCTATTTATGACATCACCTTTTTTTGAGAGAATAATTGGTTTCTTTTCCTTTCTATTTTCTTCTTTTATAGTAATACCAATGCCATTGTCAAACTTTATTCCAGGACTTGGAATATTAATAATTTCTTTTGGATTAATAAGTCGTGATGGTTTGGTGGTAATTCTTGGAATAATTGTTGGATTTATTGGAATAGCAATATCGCTATTTACTTTTATTCTTGGATTTGAGGCCTTAAACTATTTAAAAAATTTAATTTTTTAATTTATATTGACTTTTTAATCTTATAGCTTATAATGGAGACGTATTTTGTTTTTTTGCATATAACTTTATTATGCAAAACTTTAAAATATAGTCCTACTTAAAAGGATTTTCTAATTATATTTCCTATTTTAAATTAGATAATAACTTTGATATTGAAAATATTAAAGCTTTTGATAATTAAACATATTACTTTTGTTTCTAATAAATAACTAAGTTAATTTTCCTTATTTCTAGATAACTTATCATTTAAATTCTTATATAATTATATTTTAACTAACTTCTAATCAAATGTCTTCTACTTTAACTCTAAAAGGCTCTGCAAATAATTCAAATCAACAAGTTCCTCCAATAAAAACAGATATCGCTGAAAATGTTTCCGATGAAAAAAAGAGCGAAAAAATCGATATATCAAAAATAGAAAATAGCGATAATAACGAAAAGAGCTCAAGATTTGGATCGCGTAATTTAATAAGTCGCGGAGTAAGAAAAAATTCTCACGATAATCGCCAAGAAGGCAGATTTGAAAATAGAGGCGAGAAGTCTGATAATGCTTTCGAAAATCGTAGTAGCAATAGATTTGATAAAAAAGAAGAATTCTCAAATTCTCATAATGGTGATTATAAAAATAATTACCAAAAAAAAGATCACGCTTCTGTTGATGTTGTTGAAGAGGAGGATGATTTATCATATCCAAAAATAGGAGTTGCTGAGGGAAAAATTCTTGAATTAAAATTTCTAAAATCTAAGTCTGCAGAGGGTTTAATAGATGTTGCTAAAGAATATGGTCTTGAAAGTATCGGAGATTATGGTCGTCAAGATATTATTTATCATATATTAAAAAATTTCTCTGAAGCTTCACCGGAAAATATAATAGTTGGCGAAGGAGTTTTAGAGGTTCTTCCGGATGGTTTTGGTTTTTTGAGATCGCCTGAAACTAATTATTTTCCTGGTTCCGACGATATATATGTTTCTCCAAGCCAAATAAAAAGATTTGGCATGAGAACTGGAGATACCGTAAAAGGACAGATTCGCGCCCCTAAAAGAGGCGAGCGTTATTTTGCTCTGCTAAGAGTTAGTGATGTAAATTTTGACACGGCAGATAAAATAAAGAATAGAGTGCTTTTTGATGATCTGACTCCTCTTTATCCGCAAAATAAAATTATGCTTGAAGAAGATAAGCCTGTAAATGGTGATAAAAGTACAAGAATAATTGATATAATCTCTCCTCTTGGTAAAGGTCAGCGTGCCTTAATTGTTGCACCTCCTCGTACCGGTAAAACATCATTAATGCAAAATATTGCTCATGCAATTACTAGTAACCATCCAGAAGTCGTATTAATTGTATTACTAATTGATGAGCGTCCCGAGGAAGTTACTGATATGGCAAGATCTGTAAAGGGAGAAGTTGTTAGTTCAACATTTGATGAACCTGCTACGCGACATGTTCAACTTGCTGAAATGGTTATCGAGAAAGCCAAAAGATTGGTTGAGGCAAAAAGAGATGTTGTAATTTTACTTGATTCCATAACAAGATTAGCCCGAGCTTATAATACTGTTGTTCCTTCTTCCGGAAAGGTTTTAACTGGAGGAGTTGACTCAAACGCACTTCAAAAACCAAAAAGATTTTTTGGTGCCGCAAGAAATATTGAAGAGGGCGGGTCGCTAACAATAATCGCAACAGCTCTTGTAGAGACAGGATCAAAAATGGATGATGTAATATTTGAGGAGTTTAAGGGAACTGGAAATTCTGAAATTATATTAGATAGAAAAATTTCTGATAAAAGAATATTCCCAGCTATTGATATTACTAAGTCTGGAACTCGTAAAGAAGAACTTCTTGTTGAAAGAGCTACGCTTTCTAAAACATGGATGTTAAGAAGAATTGTTAACTCTATGAATTCTACAGAGGCTATGGAATTCCTTCAACAGAAAATTGATAATACCAAAACCAATGAAGAATTCTTTAAGTCAATGAATTCATAATTGAGTTAATTTTTCTGATTTATCTTTACTAAAAAGAAGTAATATATAGAATTTGAGCATTGGCTTAGTTAGAAATCGATATTTAGTTTTTTTAATTTTTGCAATTATTTGAATTTTTATAATCGTAAATGAATATCTTTTTTAAATTCTTATATATTTTATTACTTATATTTATATCTTCATGTGTAAGTAATTTACAAAAGTTAGCTAATGAAGAAAATAAGCTAAGATTGGAAAGTATATATAGTTCATATCTTGCTTTAGAGTATCTGGAATATTCAAGAAGTTTACTTTCCTCAGGAGATTGGCACAATGCTCAATATTTTGCAAAGAAAGGACTTGATGTCGCTTCTGGAGAGAATGTAGCGCTTGAGAGTCCTTATTATTGGGCTTCTGCGCAAGAGAATCTCGAAGATCATATATATGTTCAGAAAAGATATGAGGTTGTTGCCAATCCGGTAATAAAAAAAATTTTACCTATTCAAATCGCCCATCTAACATTTCTATATGATTGCTGGGTAAGTAAGGAACTAAAGCCGGTATTTAGAAAAGGAGAGCTAGGAAAATGTAAAGATAGATTTTATAAATTACTAGAAGAAGTTGAGTATTATGTGGATAATTTAGGAAAAGATAAGGAGCCTAAAACTATTATTAAGCAGCCAGAATTCTCAAGATATCTAATTGCTTTTGATTTGGGTAAATTTAATTTTAATGATAAGGCAAATAAAAAGTTTATCGAAGTTCTCAATGAAATTGATGATTTAGATGGAAATTATAAAATAATTTTAGTTGGTAGTGCTGATAGAATGGGGAAAAATTTGTACAACGAAAATCTTGCGCTAAAAAGAGCAAAAACAGTTGAGTCTTATCTTGTGAAAAATGGAGTTTCCAGAGATTTAATAAAGCTTGTTGTTATGGGAGAAGAGTTTCCTGATATCATTACTCAAGACAAAAAACAGCAGCAATATAACAGAACTGTTGCAGTTTTTATTGTTAAGGGATTAATTGATGTAGAAAACATGCCTTTACCAGTCATAAAAAATGAAGCTTATAAAAAAGAAGTTGAGGATGCGAAAAAACAAAGAGGGTTAATGTGATGAACAAAAATTTTTTTAATGCAAAAAGGTTGGTTATAAAAATTGGTTCAGCTCTTTTAGTAAAAGACTCTAAGATCCGTCAAAGTTGGCTCAAGAGTTTGTTGAGCGATGTTTTGTTTCTTGTAAATAATGGGGTTGAAGTGGTAATAGTTTCATCTGGAGCTATTGCGATTGGTAAAAATATCCTTAAACAGGAAAAAGTTAAAACTATTGCTCAAAAGCAAGCCCTTGCTGCTGTTGGTCAGATACAATTAATGTCTAAATATAAAAATATTGCAAATAATATTGGCTTTAACGTTGCGCAAATTCTATTGACGGCTTCTGATTTTTTTGATAAACAGAGATATGAGAATCTTGAAAATGTAATGAATTATTTATTAAAAAATAATATTGTGCCAATAATCAATGAGAATGACTCTGTTGCTGTTGATGAAATTAAAATCGGAGATAATGATAGACTTGCCGCAAGAGTCGCACAGATTATTGGAGCCGACATATTAATTTTATTTTCCGATATTGATGGTTTGTATGATAAAAATCCAAAAATTTTTAAGGATGCAAAGCTAATAAACGAAGTTTCAAATATTACTAAAAATATTGAAGAAATGGCGGGTTCATCTGTGTCATCAGTTGGCACTGGAGGAATGATAACGAAAATTACTGCTGCAAAAATGGCTTCAATTACAGGATGCAAAACTATAATTACCAGCGGAATTGAAAATAATTGTTTGTTAAAGTTATATAATAATAATCAAAATTTCACAATATTTAGTTCTGCAAAAAAAAATATAAAAAATCGAAAAAAATGGTTATCTGGTTTTTTTAATGCCAAAGGTCATGTGGTTGTTAATGAGTATGCAAAAAAAGCTTTGCTTGACAAGAATGCTAGTTTATTGCCGATAGGAGTTATAAAAATTGATGGAAATTTTAATAAAGGAGATTTAATATTTATAAAAGACGAAAACGGAAATCATCTTGCTAGCGGAATTGTTAATTATGATTATATATCTGCAAAGAAGGTAATTGGTAAAAATAGTCAAGAGGTCAAAAAAATAATGGGTCAATCATTCAAAACGGAAATTGTCCATATTGATAATTTAGTTATTATTTAATTTAGAAATGAAAATAAAAAATATTAGAGCCAGAGAAGTTCTTGATTCTCGAGGTTTTCCAACTGTGGAAGCCGATGTAATTTTAGAAAATAATGTAATTGCTTCTGCAATAGTTCCAAGTGGTGCCTCAACGGGAAGTCTAGAGGCTTGTGAATTACGAGACAATGATAAATCAAGATATCTAGGCAAGGGTGTCCTTAAAGCTGTTGCTAATATTAAGGATAAAATTTCTCCAAGGCTAATCGGTTTTGATGTTTTTTCACAAAATAAAATCGATAATTTCATGATAGATTTAGATGGTTCGGAAAATAAATCTAATCTCGGAGCTAATGCAATACTTGCAGTTTCTCTTGCTTGTTGCAAGGCCGCAGCTCTATCAAAAAATATTTCCTTATTTCAATATGTGGCGCAAATTTTTGGACAAGAAAATCCTCATTATAAAATGCCAATTCCGATGATGAATATAATAAATGGAGGTAAGCATGCTGACAATGCTATAGATATTCAAGAATTTATGATTATGCCTTTCACGGGCGGCTCTATGGCAGATAACATTAGAATGGGAGCTGAAGTTTTTCATAATCTTAAATCTTTACTTAAAAAAGATGGATTTTCAACAAATGTTGGAGATGAGGGTGGTTTTGCTCCAGAATTCACATCATCAAAGCAAGCCCTTGATTATATAGCTATGGCGGTTGAGAAGTCTGGATATGATCTTGGAAGAGATATTAAACTTGCTCTTGATTGCGCCTCTACAGAATTTTATAAAAATGGAATTTACGACTTTGCAGGAGAGGGAATTAAGCTTGATAAAGAAGGATTAATTGAATATTATAATGATATTATTTCAACTTATCCCATATATTCTATTGAGGATCCTTGTGCAGAAGATGATTTTGATGCTTGGAAATTAATTACTAAAAATCTTGGTAAAAAAGTTCAGCTTGTTGGGGATGATTTATTTGTAACTAATCCAAAAATTCTTCAAAAAGGAATTAACGAAAAAATGGCAAATTCAATTTTAATTAAAGTTAATCAAATAGGGACATTAACAGAAACGCTTCAGGCAATAACTCTTGCTCATAAAAATAATTATAGCGCGGTTATTTCTCATAGATCAGGAGAAACTGAAGATTCAACAATAGCCCATATTGCGGTTGCAACAAGTTCTGGTCAAATAAAAACTGGCTCCTTGTGTAGATCCGATAGAATTGCCAAATATAACGAATTAATTAGAATTGAAGAAATTATTAAATCTGGAATTTAAATAAGTGAAAATCCTTGTTATTGTAAATGAAGATATTGGTGATATGGTTTTGGGGGTTAATAGCACCCTCTCATATATAATTTCAGCGGGAAGAATTGCATCAAAAATATTCATATATAAAATAAGTGATAATGGCGAAATAAATTCATCACTATCATCTTTATCATTGAGTAAAGATGATATTAATATTCTTGCAAAAGAATATACTATTCAAAATAATATATTATCTCAAAGCCTCAAAAATCATAATATAAGATATTGTAAAACAACTGTAAGCTCTTATATTAAAAATTTTTCTCGAGAAGATATTTTGGCTTCTGATATTGATTTTGTTATACAGCGTCTTGAGCCAATGAAAACCCCGTTTCCTCCCTTTGGAAATATTAATATAGAAAACTATCTTGAAAGTTTAAAAAAAATTCTGCCAAGTAAATTAATTTTTAACTTTCCAATCAACTCTTATAAAGACAAAGAATTTCCTTTGCTATTTGATTTTGCTACTCCTACGGAAGTTTCATCTATAGATGATAGATTAATTTTTAATAAAATAAAAATAATATTAAAAAGATGCAATACTAATAAAATTGTTATTAAGCCTGATGATTCCGCTCAAGCTTTTGGTGTTTTCTCAATTGAGTTTTGTAAAAATGGTTTAAATCTTGAATCGCTTTTTAACAACAAATTATCAGTATTGGCATCGTCACAGAAATATAAAATATCTGATGATCTTAATAATAAAGATTTTGATGATGTAATAAAAATATTACTGTATGTTCAATATTGGAAATCTATAAAAAATAATAGCGATGTTTTTATAAAAGAAAAAGATTCTGCTGAAATTAAATTTGGTGGAGAAAAGCTATATGATAAAAAGATTCTAATACAGCCTTTTCTTGAAGGCGTTGCTAAGGGTGATATAAGAATTTCTGTTGCAAAAGATGAAGACGAGATGTTTAAAGTCGTTGCAGCAATATTTAGAAAAATTGTAATAAATGATAGCGATAATTTTACCACAGGATTTATGTCTGGAAGGTCTATGCCATTTAACGCGGAATCTTGTCTTACAAAAATAGAATTCGATAATTTATTAAATCAAACAAATATAATTTTGAGTTATCTAAATCTAGAACTTAAAGAGTTATATAAAAATGTTTTAGAAATTGGATTTGATTTTATTTTGGCTGGAGATAATGAAAATGTTTTTTTTGGGGAGGCCAATCATCATTGTCAGGGACTTATTCCTCTTGCCGAAGTAATTGATAAAAGTGAATTCTACGATAAAACTTTTTCAATGAAATATGAGTTTGATGGAGGATTGGGTATTACTAAAAAAATTATCTCTCAACAAATTAAACTTCAAAATAAAATATTATGAGTTTAAAAATATATTTAGCGCAAATTAATAACAAAGTTGGAGATATTTCCTTCAACTCATCTTTAATTTTAGATGTTATTAAAAATGCCAATGAAAAGAAATGTGACCTTGTTATATTTCCAGAAATGTCGTTATGCGGCTATCCATGTGAAGATTTGTGGAAAAAAGAATATTTTATAAATGAATGTTTGAAAGAGCTAGAAAATATTGTTGCGGCAACCAAAAATACCAGTGCTGCTATTTTGATTGGGTGCCCTTATATTGAAAAAAAAGGAAATCATAAAGCACAAATTTTTAATGCACTTTTTCTTATTGAAAACAATGAGATAAAATATGTTATTAAGAAAAAAAGTTTACCAAATTATGGTGTATTTGATGAAAATAGATATTTTGATGCATCTTCAGCTCTTTCTTATGTTGATTTTAGAAATAAAAAATTGGCAATTATTATTTGTGAGGATTTTTGGGACAATAAAAATTTATACCTATTAAAAGAGCAATCTTTTGATGCATTAATAGTTGTAAACTCATCTCCCTTTGAGGTAAATAAAAAATATTTAAGACTTGATAGAGCAAAGAATTTTGCTAAATCAAAAGCTGCAGGAGTAATTTATGTAAATCAGGTTGGTGCTCAAGATAATCTTGTATTTGACGGAGCTTCTTTTGCTGTGAATAAATTCGGTCAAATAGTTAAAATTCTAAAAGATTTCCAAGAAGATTTTGTAATATTTGATTCAAATGATTTTGATAAAAATATTTCTGATTTATTAATTTATAAAAATTCTCTAGATTTTTTGAATTTAAATGATGAGGATTTACGCCTTGTATACAGCGCATGTGTTGTTGGTCTTAGAGATTATTTAGCGAAGAATAATTTTAAAAATATTATTCTTGGAATGTCTGGGGGAATTGATTCTGCTCTGGTTGCTGCGATTTCTTGCGATGCTATTTCTAGCGATAATGTTAAACTATATGCTTTACCAAGCCGCTTTAACTCTAATAATTCAATGTCTGATGCAAGAATTTGCTCTGCAAATATTGGTGTTAATTTAGAAGTTATTTCTATCGAAAATATTTTTTCATCAATGATATCAACCCTTTATGATTATTGCTCTTTTGCAAATTCTAGCGAATCTTCTCAACTTGCAAGAGAAAATATTCAATCAAGAATAAGAGGAAATATATTAATGGCGATATCAAATGTAAACTCATCATTATTGATATCAACTGGCAATAAATCAGAATTAGCAACTGGTTATTCTACGATTTATGGGGATATGTGTGGCGCTTTTAATCCATTAAAAGATTTATACAAAACCCAAATTTATCAACTTGCTAAATGGCGTAACAATAATGCAAGTGATTTATTTTTTTTAAACAAAAAAAATATTATACCAAAATCCATAATAGAAAAAGAGCCATCAGCAGAGCTTAGAGAAAATCAGAAAGATTCTGATAATCTTGGTTCGTATGAGATATTGGATAAAATTTTATATGAAATGATTGATAATGAAAAATCAATTTCAGAAATAATTAATAAAGGTTTTGATAAATATTTAGTAGAAAAAATAGCTAAGTTATTTTATAATTCAGAGTTTAAAAGAAGGCAATCTGTAATAGGTGTTAAAATTTCTTCTATGTCTTTTGACAAAGACAGAAGATATCCTATCACAAATTCCTATAAGAAATAAAATTTTAAAAAATAAAGAATAAAGCTAATTTTAAAATAATGACAACATTATGCCGTTTTGCTCCATCACCAACTGGTTTTTTGCATGTGGGAAATATTCGCGCTGCTATTATAAATTATTTGTATGCTAAAAAAACTGGCGGCAAATTTATGCTAAGACTTGATGACACTGATATCGAGCGTGTCAAAGATGAGTATCGAGATATGATAATTCAAGACATGAAGTGGCTGGGCTTGGATTATGATATTTTTATCAAGCAATCAGATAGAATTAAAAGATATGAAGAGGCTAAATTACTCTTAATTAAAACCGGGAGACTCTATGAGTGTTACGAAAGCGAAGGCGAGCTTAATCTTGTAAGGAAAAGTCAGGTTGCATCAGGAATTGCTCCGATCTATAATAGGGCATCATTAAACCTTAATCAAGAGCAAAAAACCAACTTTATAAATTCTGGTATTAAGCCATATTATCGTTTTTTGTTAAAAGATAAAAATGTATCTTGGAATGATAAAATCAAGGGAAATATTGAATATCAAGGTCTTCATTTTTCTGATCCTGTTTTGATAAGAGATAACAATGTTGCAACATATACATTCTGCTCTGTTGTTGATGATCTTGATTATGGAGTCACTGATATAATTAGAGGTGAGGATCATATTACTAATACTGCAATTCAAATACAAATCTTTGAAGCTCTTATTGAAGCTGGTTTCAAAGGCTTCATTCCTGAATTTGCGCATCTTTCCTTGGTGAAGGCCAAAGAAGGAAAAATATCGAAGCGCGAAGGTGGATTTGATATAAAAACATTAAGATCTCAAAAAATATTGCCATTTGCCATAATTAGTTTGCTTGCACAAATTGGTACTTCAAAATCAATAGAAATCCACAAAGATTATAATAAATTAATTGAATTTTTTGATTTTTCTATTTTCAGTAAATCTTCAACAAGTTATGATATTCAAGAGCTTATCGTTATCAATCAGAAATTATTACAGTCACTTAATTTTGACGAAATAAGCAAAGAAAGGGATGGTGAATCGTTAAGTGAGATTAATGAAAATATTTGGCTTGCAATCCGTTCCAATATCAATTCCCTTGATGACATCAAGTACTGGATCGAGGTTTTTAAAAGTAACTTTAGATTTAATAATGGCATAAATGATAAGGAATTTTTAAAAAAATCTCTGGAAACTTTACCTCAAGATACTTCAAGCGAAAATGCTTGGCAGCTATGGCTTGATGAAATCAAGAAAGATACCAACAGAAAGGGTAAGGACTTATTTATGCCAATCAGATTGGCTTTAACTGGGCAAGAACATGGCCCAGAACTCAAAAATGTAATTAATTTACTTAGTAGAGATGAAATAATAGCTAGGCTTAGTAACTAAAGATCTAAGTTATTTTTTTAAATTCACCATCAATAGAAGCCCCATCTTCAACAGACAATGATTTATACTCAATAGAGCCTTTTACATGAGCCTTGTTTGAAATAGAAATATTTTTTGATTTTATTGTTCCTTCAAAGCTACCTTTTATGCTAAGGTTTTCGGATGTAATATCGCCTTCAACATTACCGTTTTCTCTAACTATCACAATATTTCCATTAATCGAGCCTTGAATTTTCCCTTCTATTTCTATTAAGCCGGTGCTTGAAATTTTTCCTTCAATAATAAGATCTCGTGATAATATCGTGGGTGTTGCTTTTTGATTAGTATCTTTGCCAGTTGTCATTTTAGCTATTTTGATGAATTATATCATTTCTTTTATGAAGAAGATCCCCGGCCTCTATAAATTTTCTTGGATTGAGAGGCGTATTTTTATATCTAACCTCATAGTGAAGATGCTGGCCAGTGCTTCTCCCGGTATTTCCCTGCAGCGCAATAATATCGCCTTTATTAACAATTTGTCCTTCTTTAACTTTTACCTGATAAAGATGTCCATATCTGGTTGTAATTCCAAAGCCATGGTCAATAACAACGGCATTCCCATAATCACTAAATTTACCCGCTAAAATAACCTTTCCAAGTGAGGGGCTAATAATTTTAGCATGGTTAGGACCAACAAAATCAAGCCCTTGATGCATAGCCATTCCTCTTGTAATCGGATCTATTCTTGCTCCGAAACCGCTTGTAATGAAGTGTTTACCAATTGGTCTAGATATTGGCATGATCTGAGTTATTTTTTCTAAAATTATTAATCTATCAATATCATCCATGAACTTTGCGGTATCAAGCATTTTCAGGTAGGAGAAGTTTTTTGAATCAACATCATTGTCATTAAGTTTGATCAATGGCCCACCCTGATTCGAGAACAGATCCGCATCTTTTAACTTGGGATATTTTCTTTTTAGCTGGGCTATGTCCGCTTTAGGTTTTTTTATGTTAAGCCCTGTCATTGCAATAGTTTTTTCAATTTTATCTATTCTTCTGTTGGCAATTTCCTTTATTTGACCAATTTGGTCACTTGCTTCTTGAATCTTGTTTAATGTATGTTGATCTGATTTGGACAAGCTATTTTCATTAATATTTGCAGGTTTTTTTATTTCTTCACGCGAAGATGATGCCGGCGTCGTTTCTTGAGTAACGGAAATAAGGTAGTGATTGACTTTTTTTAGCTTATCATTCATTGCCTCAAATTCATTATTAAAAAAGCTATTAACATTCTTTAAATCGGTTATTTCTTGGGATTTGTCACTAATTATTTGGTTGTAATAAAAAGATTGATAAAAAACATTTCCAATCCATGCAATTGCAACTATTATCATAATTTGAGATACTGGACCTAAGCTTAAAGTTCTTATTTTTTCGTTTGTAACAAATAGAATTTTTCTTTCAGCAAAGCATAATTTGCAGAGATTCAACAGATTTTTTTTAGACGCAGCAAAAAATGTTGATGTTTTGTTTATGAACTGTCTTTTTAATATAAATTTTTTGGTGTCCATTGAAGACCTTTTTTTAAGAACTATTTTGTACCACTAATCTTTTGTAATTCAAACAATATTTTAGATATAATTAACCATATTATATAGGTATTTTTATTAAAATTCAAGAAAATAAAGATAAAATTTTTTATAATGTTTCAATTTGTTACAATATTCAATATTTTATTAAATTTAAAACAAAAAAGATTATTTTCTTGACTTAAATAGCTTAAATATTTATAATCGATGACCTTATAATTATATTTTAAGAATAATTTACAAGTTTTAGGCTTATTCTTAATAATTTATTAACAATAATATGGCAAAAAAAGATTTAAACATAGAGGGTCATCCTAAGCAGCACACAGTTAATGTTACAATGACCGATGGCTCTTCATTTAAAATTTTATCCACTTGGGGTAAAGATGGCGACAAATTAGTTTTGGACGTCGATCCAAAGAATCATCCTGCATGGCAAGATAGCATGCAAAACTACGTCAATGTTAATGATGAAAGAGTTACTAAATTTAAGAAAAAATTTGGTGATTTTAAATTATAGTTTTGGAATTTAAAGTAATATTAACCCGCCACAAAAAATTTTGCGGCGGGTTTTTTTATGCGTAATTTTATGGTTGGTGAGATAATTTGTTTTTCTGGTTGGGGACAAAAATATGATTCGTGCGAATTTATTTTTGATGATATTAGATATAAAAATTATAAGATTTCAAGTATTGATTATTCTCAATTTGGCAGCACCGAATTATTTTTTGATTATGTAAAATCTCTTAATATAAAAGCTAAAGCAATATTGGGTTGGAGTCTGGGGGGACAGTTGTCATTGCGTCTTATTTCTAAGAATTTTATAGCTTGCGAGAATCTTATACTAATAGCTCCACCATTTCAACTTGTTAAAGACTCGAAAATTCAAGCTGCGATGTCATTAGAGGCTTTTAATCAGTTTCGTAGTAATTTTGCAATTGCTCAAAGCAAAACTTTAAAGCAATTTTCAGTTTTAACGGCAATGAATGATAGAAATTCGTCACAAATATCGAGAAATCTTGATATTTGCGATGAGAATGTTGATAATCTTTTATATTGGCTTGACGAGCTAAATAATTTTAGTTTTTTTAACTATGATCTATCTAATATTGGTAGAACCCTTTATTTTCATGGAATTGGCGACATGATTGTTCATATTAGTCAAATGGAATATTTTAAAAATTCTTTAAAAAATATTATTTGTAAAACTTATGATAAATGTGGTCATGCGCCTCAATATAGCAATATTGATGATATGAGAAATATAATTTTTGAATTTATTTCTAAAAAATAAAAAATTATTTTACTCTTGTGGCACTATTACTTTGATAGATTTCTTGTAATGTTACAACCTTTTTTTGATAAACAAATTGTGGATTTGCATTAATTTTTTCCTCTTCTCCATTTTCTTTCAAAAGACCAATATTGATGCCATTTCTGATGCTGGTGATAATTTCTTTAAGAGACTTTTCGCTATCATCTGATTTCTTTGAAAATATTATGGCGCCAGCTTTTATTCCCATTTCCTGAGCTAGTGATTTTTCATAAATCTCTTTTACCTCAAATTCATATCTTTGAGATTTTTCATTATATCGATAATCGCATTCGATGCCAAGACCGCAATATGATTCGGGCTCAAAAAAGTCCTTTGCTGTTTTGCTTTGAAACAAATAGCCATTAATCGCTTTTTTTGCATCCGAAAATTCTTGTGCGGAAGGAGACTTCTTGTGATAAATTTCATGAATTATCTTTGGTATACTGTCTAAGCTTGGTCTTGTGGCTTCAATATTTCTAGTTGATGTTGGCGGAGTTGCGGGGTCGTAAGTTGAGGTTAATGATGATGTTGGTGTATCTTTTCTAGTTGGTGTATCTGGTAACCTTCTTCTTGTTGAGCTTGTTGTAATTGCACTAGTTTTACTTTGTAAAATATCTAAAATATTAGTAATAACTTTTTCATGAAGAGATTGATTACCTAAATTATCAAAAACCGATAATAGATTTTCTACAAGTGCCTGTCTTGTGGAATCGCTTTTATTTTTACCAATAAAATTTATAAGAAAATCTTCGCTATTAATTATATCGCACAAAATTTTAGATTCTTGACTTTTGATTGATGATAATTCGGCGGCTATGCCACAAAATATTATTGCAATTGATCTTTCAAGTTCTTTTTGCCCTTTAATTGTATGAAAATTTTCACTGCATATTTCTGAAAGTGTGAGAATTCTTTGATTTATATCTTCAATAGATGCAAGACTTGCTATGGTTGACAAAAGAATTTTTTGATCTTTAATTGCAAAATCCCCTGATAACCCCTTTGATTTGGGTGCAGTTGAATATGGCGCTTTAGAGGTTTCTGGTGCTGTGAATCTTGGATTAGTACCAAAACGAACTTTTAGCAAATCTTTGAATCTATTTATTAAAGGACCTCTCGGATGTTTTGTTCGATTTAGATGGCTATCTATCGCATTAAAACAGGCATGATAACCACAGCTATATCCATCTATTTGAGGTTGACATCTTCTTGATTCTGCTCCCCTAGGGGCAAAATCAAAACTTATATTTCGAGCTCGCAGCAAATTGTTAGCTTTTGCTGTGATGCGTTGAAGGGATTCGGGTATAGCATCTCTGCCTTCAGGATCACTCGAATTGATATGAGAGATTGTAATGTTATTTCCAATTCTTTGTAAATGAAGACAGCTCCAATGAGATATGCCGGTAATTTCCTGCCCTCTGCCTTGATGAAAATTCTGAAGCCTTCCTCTAGCAATTACTATTGATCCAGAAGCAGCGGTGCTTGTTGCAAATGTTGTAAGGCAATTTTTAATGGAGTCATCGATAGAGTCATCCGAAGGGTTGCTTGGCATTGTTGCGACAAAAATTTGTCTATCAGCTATATTTCCATCATATATAGCATCAGCACCATCAATTCCTTGATTCAAACTTAGCCAATATTCTCTTAGCAAACATTGAACATTTTGATGAGAAAGCATAGTTCTATCATCAACTCTGTTAAATATATTTAATTCATCACTAAAAGTGATACGCCTGCTCATTGATTTAAAATTACTTGCCTTAATTTTTTTTGTTATTATAATACCAGTCTAGTTTTTATCAATGTTTTTTAATTAAAATGCAACAAGAAAAAGAAATAAATTTAAATCAATATAATGCTGATTCCATTAAAGTTTTAAAAGGACTCGATGCTGTTAGAAAGAGACCGGGAATGTATATTGGTGACACTGACGATGGAAGTGGTTTGCATCACATGGTATATGAAGTTGTTGATAATGCTATAGATGAAGCCCTTGCTGGCCATTGCGATGAAGTTTTTGTTGCAATAAATGCTGATGGATCAGTTACTGTTAGGGATAATGGTCGTGGAATTCCAACCGATATTCATCCAGAAGAAGGTGTTTCTGCTGCTGAGGTGATAATGACACAACTCCATGCCGGTGGGAAGTTTGATCAAAATTCTTATAAGGTTTCTGGCGGCTTACATGGAGTCGGAGTTTCGGTTGTTAATGCTCTATCGGTTTGGCTTGACCTCAACATATGGCGTGATGGCAAAGAATATTACATGAGATTCAGAAATGGCGAAGCTGAGTCCCCACTTAAAATTATTAATCAAGTTGCTTCCAAAAAGGGAACGCAGGTTACCTTTATGCCTTCAAAAGAAACATTTAGTTTTGTTGAATTTAGTTTCTCAACTCTTGAACAAAGACTTAGAGAGTTATCATTTCTTAATTCAGGAGTAAAAATAATTCTACAAGATTTACGCTCTGAAGAGCCTAAAGAAGTTATTTTATTTTATGAAGGTGGAGTTGAAGCTTATGTTAAATATATTGATAAAAGTAAAAATCCCCTTCATCAAACTGTAAATGTTAATGCCTCAGAAAAAGAAACTGGTTTATCGATGGAGCTTGCTATGCAGTGGAATGATAGCTATCACGAAAATGTTTTATGCTTTACAAATAATATTCGCCAAAGAGATGGCGGGACTCACCTCGCAGGCTTTAGAGCGGCATTGACACGCGTCATTAACAATTACGCTTCTGATAATAAATTATTTAAAAAAGAAAAAATTGTTTTAAGTGGAGAAGATGTTCGCGAGGGTTTAACTTGCGTAATTTCTGTTAAGGTTCCTGACCCAAAATTTTCTTCTCAAACAAAAGACAAGCTTGTTTCAAGTGAAGTGAGAACATTTGTTGAGTCTTATACAAATGAAAAATTGGCACAATGGTTTGAAGAAAGACCTACCGATGCCAAAGCAATCGTTGGAAAAGCTGTAGAAGCCGCTCAAGCCAGAGAAGCTGCTAGGAAAGCTCGTGAATTAACTAGAAGAAAATCAGCTTTAGAGGTTTCTAATCTTCCTGGAAAGCTTGCGGATTGTCAGGAAAAGGATCCTACCTTAAGCGAAATATTTATTGTTGAAGGAAATTCCGCTGGTGGTTCTGCTAAATCAGGGCGCGATAGAAAGTTTCAAGCAATTTTACCAATTAGAGGAAAAATTTTAAATGTAGAAAGGGCAAGATTTGATAAAATGTTATCTTCAGCAGAAATTGGAACTATTATTACTGCTCTTGGAACTGGAATTGGTGAGCAAGATTTTGATCCAAACAAAGTGCGTTATCATAAAATAATTATTATGGCAGATGCTGATGTGGATGGATCTCATATTAGAACTCTTCTTTTAACATTCTTTTTTAGGCATATGCCAAAGCTAATTGAGCATGGATTTTTATACATTGCGCAACCTCCTTTATATAAAGTTAAAAAGGGCCAAAGTGAAGTTTATCTTAAAAATGAACAAGCGCTTCAAGATTATATCACCGACAATGTTGTAAATAATTATGTTTTAAGATCTAAATCTCAAGATAGAATTGGTAAGGATTTAAATGAATTTATTCATCATTTGACAAAATTCTGTCATCTAATCCACAACCTTTCTAGGGTGATGGTTGAGGAAATTGCTCAAGCTTTGGCTATTGCTGGTGCTTTTGATAAGAAATGGATTGGGGATGCAAAAAAAACAAAAGTAATGCTTAATAAAGTTATAAAAATTCTTAAAGAAGATTCTGAAGAATCCGTCTCTTTTGACTTTGAAATAGAAGATAGCGGAGATATAATTATATTTAAAGAATCTCGTGGCGTTAAAACTTCGCATGAAATTAAATTATCATATTTTGACCTTCCTGAGGTTGTAGCAATATCACAAATTCAAGATCAAATAATTAATGATTTTGAAAATGGAGAGGTTGTCATTTCAAAGAATGATGAGCATTTTAAAGTTACAAATCCAATAAAGTTGCTTGATCTAATTAATGAGTTGGGTAAAAAAGGAATGTCAATTCAAAGATTTAAAGGTCTTGGCGAAATGAATGCTGAGCAATTATGGGAAACAACACTTGATCCTTCCAATAGAACATTATTACAGGTTAGGGTAGAGCAATTTGATGAAGCTGATCAAGTTTTTTCAACGCTCATGGGTAATGTTGTTGAGCCTCGTCGAGACTTTATCCAAGAAAATGCTCTAAAGGTGGTCAATCTTGATGTATAAAATATATTATTATTTGCTATTTTTTTAAAGTATATTTGAATATTTAAAAGTCTATTGCAATAATATTTTTATAATGACGATGGATGAATAATTTTCTTGAAAAAATTGCTGAAGTAAAATCAAAAAATCTATACCGCAATCTTGTGGATACTGATTTTATCGGCGATGTATTTGTAAAGAGAAATAATAAAAAAATTATTTGTTTTTCTTCAAATGATTATTTTTCTTTGGCAAATAATTTATTTGTAAAATTAGGGGCAATATATGCAATATTGCGCTATGGTGTCTCTTCAAGATCCTCTCGATATATTTGCGGCAATAACTCTTTATATAAAAAATTAGAAAAGAAAATATCTAAAATAACTGGCTTTGAAGATGCAATTACATTTTCATCTGGATATCAAGCGGCATTGGGAATTATTCCTGCTTTAGTAAAAGAAGGCGATGTGGTGATAGCTGATAAGCTAATTCACTCATGTTTAATTGAAGGAGTAAAGCTCAGCGGTGCAAAACTTATTAGATTTAATCATAATGATATCGAGCATGCAAAGCAAATAATTTATAATAATAAAGATAAAAAAATATTGATAATTACCGAAGAGATATTTTCTATGGATGGAGATAGAGGAAATATAGAAGAGTTGCGGAGTCTTGCATCAAAATATAAGGCTATGATTCTAATTGATGCTGCTCATAGTTTGTATGATAATATTTATAATAAAATTTCTCAAAATAGTAATATTGTAGAATTAAAAATGGGAACCTTTTCCAAAGCTTTGGGAAGTTTTGGAGGTTATGTAGCGGGAAATTTTGATATCATAGAATATTTAAGAAATTTTTCTAAATCTGCAATATATACTACGGCTCTGCCCCCATCAATTATCGCTTCTTCATATACATCTCTCAAAATTCTAGAAAAGAAAAAATTGCATAAAAAAGTTTTAGGAAATGCAAAATATTTTTGTGATTTGCTTAATATTCCTTTTAATAATTCTGCAATAGTTATAATCATAATTGGTGAGGCTTCAAGATCTCTTGAAATTGCTGCTCAAATAGAAAAAAGAGGATTTTTAATTTCCGCCATTAGACCACCAACTGTCGAGCACAATAAATCTAGGCTTCGTATCACTTTTTCAAGTAGTCATAAAAAATCACAAATAAAAAAACTTGCAAAAAATATAAAAAATTTTTTATAAATCTTTAGTATTTTTATTTTAACTTGATAAAGTATTTTATGAAATAAATCTGGTGCTATAAAATTTCTAATTCAGGCAATTAAAATGAATTTGTAATTATGAAAAATATTTTAAATAATCTAACAATTGGAGATATTGAAATCAATAATAGAGTGATAATGGCGCCACTTACGCGCATGAGAAGTAAACAGCCTGGAAATATTCCTCATGAATTAAATGCTAAATACTATGCGCAAAGGGCTTCTGCGGGTCTAATTATTTCTGAAGCAACTCAAATTTCTAATCAAGGACAGGGATATCCTGCTACTCCTGGAATTTTTAGTAAAGAACAAGTGGAGGGATGGAAAATTGTAACTAAAGAAGTTCATGATAATAATGGAAAAATTTTTTTGCAATTATGGCATGTTGGAAGAATATCTCACAGCTCTTTTCAAGATGATGGTCTTCCGCCAGTTGCACCCTCGGCAATTAAGCCAAGTGGTAAAACATTTACAAAAGATTTTAAGCAGTTAGATTTTGAAACCCCTCGCGAGCTAAAAGTTTCTGAAATAAAATTAATTATTCAAGATTACATAAAGGCTGCTAATAATGCTAAAATTGCTGGATTTGATGGTGTTGAGTTACATGGGGCCAATGGTTATCTTTTGGATCAATTTCTGCAGGATGGCTCAAATAAAAGAGAAGACGAGTATGGTGGTTCGATACAAAATAGAGCAAAGTTATTATTAGAAGTTCTTGATGAAATTATAAAAATATGGGGTTGTGGTAAAGTTGGCGTTAGGCTTTCTCCTTACGGCACATTTAACGATATGAATGATAGTGATCCAATTGCCTTATTTTCTTATGTAATTAGTGAATTAGAAAAAAGAAACATTGCTTATCTTCATTTAATACAGCCAAGGGCAACATCTGCGGGAGGGAGTGATAATGTTGCCGATGATGCTGTTAATACTGCAAAATTGTTTAGAAGTTATTTTTCTAATGTCTTGATTGCGGCTGGAGGATATAATCCTGAGTCTGCAAAAAAAGAAATAGAGTCTGGCGATGCTGATGCGATTGCTTTTGGAAGATTATTTATTGCAAATCCTGATTTATATAGAAGAATAAAAGAAGATAAGCCTTTAAACAAGTATAATCGCGCAACCTTTTATGGAGGGAATGAGAAGGGTTATACTGATTATCCATTTTTAGATGAGTAATTTAATCATAATTCTAGGCGATCAGCTTTCATTAAATATCTCATCTCTAAGAGATATAAAAAGGGATGATATAGTAATGATGGCAGAGGTCAATAAAGAGGCAAAATATGCCAATCACCATAAAAAGAAATTAGTTCTTATATTTTCTGCAATGCGAAATTTTGCAGAAACTCTTAGAAAGAAAAATATATCGGTAAGTTACTACAAACTTGATGAATTTAATTTTATTGATTTTACTCAAGCTGTTGATTTTCAAATAAAAAAAAATAAACCAAAAAATATTATTATTACTGAGCCCTCTGAATATAGAGTTCTTCAAGAAGTAAAATCTTGGAATAAAAAGTTTAATATTGTGGTTGATGTTCTTGGTGATGATCGCTTCATCGCTTCACACTATGATTTTACTGAATTTACAAAAAATAGAAAAACTTTGTTGATGGAGTTTTTTTATAGAAGGATGCGTCTCAAAACTAAATTATTGCTTGAAAATGGAAAGCCCGTCGGAGGTAAGTGGAATTTTGATAGCGAGAATCGCAAAACTATTTCACCAAAAGAAACCATTAAAACTCCTAAAAAAATTACTCCAAATAAAATTACCCTTGAAGTAATTGAGATGGTAAAAAAATTATTTAATAATAATTTCGGAGATATAGAAAACTTTTCATACGCAACAACAGCTGATGAGGCAAATATTTTATTTGAAGATTTTTTAGAAAATCGCTTAAAAAATTTTGGGGATTATCAAGATTCTATGAGCGAGAATTTTGTTTTTGCTTTTCATAGTAATATTGCTCTATATCTTAATATTGGGCTTTTGCAGCCGTTAGATGTATGTAAAGCTGTTGAAAAATATTATTATGAAGGAAAGTGTTTAATTAATTCAGCAGAAGGGTTTATTAGACAAGTAATTGGATGGAGAGAGTATATAAGAGGGATTTACTGGTTTAAGATGCCTGAATACGAAAATCTTAATTTTTTCAGTGCCAAAAATAAACTGCCGGATTTTTTTTGGGATGAAAATAAAACTCAAATGAATTGTTTAAGGCAAGTGGTAAAGCAAACAAGAATTTATGGCTATTCGCATCATATTCAGCGCCTGATGATAACCGGAAACTTCTCGCTTCTTGCCTCTATTGATCCTGTCGAGATAAATCATTGGTATTTATCAGTTTATGTTGATGCATTCCATTGGGTAGAGCTTCCAAATACAAGTGGAATGGCAATTTATGCTGATGGGGGAATAGTTGCTTCAAAACCTTATGCTGCTAGTGGAAATTATATTAATAAAATGTCGGATTTTTGTAAAAATTGTCAATATGATAATAAAACTAATAACAAAAATAATTCTTGTCCCTTTAATTACCTGTATTGGAATTTTCTTCATAAAAATAAAAAACTCTTAGAAAATAATCAGAGATTAAAATTTGCCTATTCAAATCTTAAGAGGAAAACAAGTGCCGAATTAGATGTCATAAAAAAATTATCCAGTAATTTTTTAAGTGAAATTCGTAGTTAATATTTAGATTTTTTGATATCCAACAATTTTTATTTTATATCCTTCAAGTCCTATAACTGATTTTTCTGAATTTGTTAGTAGAATAATTTCTTCAAGTCCAAGATCATTTAAAATTTGCGCTCCGATTCCATAGTTTCTGAGAATTTTTTTAGAAGAATTATTTTCAAGTAAATTTGATATTGATTCTTGTGGCTGTCTAATAATAACAACTGCTCCGCATTTATTTTCCGAGATTTTTTGCAAAGATTTTCTTAAAATATTATCTTTATCATTATTTATATTTTGAATAAAATCAGAAAAGAAATTAAAGTGATGCATTCTTACCAATCCCGATCTTGTTTTTGCGAGGTCTCCAATTGAAAGAACTAGATGTTCAATATTGTCAATATTGTTTTTAAATATCGTTAAATCAAATTCCCCTATATTATTTATTTCAATTTTTTGTTTATGTATCAGTGTAATTAATTTTTCATTTCTTCTTCTATATTCTATCAAATCAGCAATTGTAGCAATCTTTAGATCATGTCTTTTTGCAAACTCTATTAAATCAGGCATTCTGGCCATTTTTCCATCATCATTCATTATTTCGCAAATGACCCCAGATTCATTCAAATTGGCAAGTCTTGAAATATCAACAGCAGCCTCGGTATGTCCGGCCCTAACCAACACCCCTCCATTTTGTGCTTTAAGAGGAAAGATATGTCCGGGGCTAACAATTGCCTCTTTTCCATTAAGTGGATTTATGGCATCCTTAATGGTTTTGGCTCTATCATAAGCAGATATTCCGGTGGTAATACCATCTTTAGCTTCAATTGATACGGTAAAGGCAGTTTTATTGCGCGATTCATTATTAAGGGACATTAGCGGGAGATCTAGTTGCTGGACTCTTTTTTCGTTTAAAGCAAGACAAATAAGTCCTCTTCCATATTTTGCCATGAAATTAATTGCTTTATCATCACAGAATTGCGCTGCTATAACAAGATCTCCTTCATTTTCTCTGTTTTCATCATCGACAAGAATAAACATTTTTCCTTGTTTGGCTTCTAAAATTATTTCCTCGATTTTTGAAAGATGATTGTTCATTTTACTTTGATTTTACAATTCTTGCTATTAAATCAATCTCGATATTAACGGCATCATTTAGTTTAATTTGCGATAGATTTGTATTATTGAATGTGTGTTTGATTATATTAACAGAAAAACTATGCTTGTTTGTTGAATTAACGGTCAAAGATATGCCATCTATAGTAATAGATCCTTTTTTAAAAACAAATTTCGACAAATTCTGATATTTTTTATCAAAAGTAAAATCCATTATCCATGAGTCTTTTACTTTCTTTATTTTATTCAAATAAGCAATTCCATCAATGTGACCAGTAACAAAGTGACCGCCAATTTCATCTTGAGGTCTAAGAGCAAACTCTATATTTAATATTTGTTTTTCTTTCCAATTTTTTATTGTTGTTAAATTTGATGTTTCGTCAGATGCTTGAAAATAAAGGTTATTTTTATTATTTTTAACAAGTGTTAAACATATGCCATTGCACGATATCGAGCATCCTATATCAAGATTTCTATCGGTTTTTTTATTTAATGATATTGTTAAATTGCAATCCTTTTTTTTGCTGAACTCAATTTTTTTAATTGTTGCTGAGTTATTAATTATTCCAGTAAACATTATAATTTTTTATTTTGTAATCTAATAATTTCCTTTTTCATTTTATCCAAAGCATTTTGTTCGATTTGACGAATTCTTTCTCGAGATATTTTATATATTTTGCTTAGCTCTTCAAGTGTCATTGATATTTCAGACATTTGTCTTTTAATTAATATATCTCTTTCTCTATCGTTAAGAACAGCAAAAGCTTCTCTCAAAACATATTCTCGATGATTTTTTTCTTGATTTTCTATTATGATTTGCTCTTGATTTGCTTCATGTGATGCAAGACTATTCTTGATATTTAAAGATTCCTCATCGTCGTCAATAGGTGAATCAATTGAAATATCTGATCCAGAGAGACGAGATTCCATTTCCTTTACCTCTTTTTTTGAAACATTTAAATCACCAGATATCCTTTCTATTTGTTCTTCAGAGAGGTTTTTATCATCATTATTTTTAATTCTTCTTTTAATTTTATGAAGATTAAAGAAAAGTTTTTTCTGTGCAATTGTTGTTCCAATTTTAACTAGAGACCAAGATTTAAGTATATATTCTTGAATATAGGCCTTTACCCACCACATTGCATATGTAGAAAAGCGAAAACCTCTATCCGGATCAAATTTTTTTACCGCCTGTATTAGTCCAAGATTTCCCTCAGAAACAAGATCTGATATTGGTAGACCGTAGTTCTTAAATTTTATAGCAATTTTTGCGACTAATCTTAAATGGCTCTGAAGAAGCATTTTTGCTGCTTCTTTATCTCCATTTTCTTTAAATTTTTTAGCGTAATTAAACTCTTCTTCGGCGGTTAAAATTGGAAATTTCTGTATTTCTTTAAGATATAATTGAAAACTATCCGAATTTCTATTTTTATCTAAATTTTTAGCATCAACTGTCGAAAGATTTTTATTTAAATTAATCTTCTCAATATTATCTTGATTTTTTTTGCTCATCTCTAATTGATCTTAATATTATATTTTTTTGATAGATAATTCATGATAGTTTTTCTTTCTTCGTCTTTTAGAATCCTATTAAAAATTATGATTTCAGAAATAAGTCCTGTGAAGGGGAGGGATCCGGTTTTTGTAGTTGCAACCGTTAATCCTTCAAAACTATTTATACCCAAAGAAGAAATTGAGGTTTTTGCAGTATTGCTATTAATAAAAAGTTTTTTATTTGATTGGCTTGCTAATAATGAGACTATATAGTTATCATTTTTTTTAATTGAAATTCCAGAAAAGTTAAAATCTGTGCTATTGAAATATCCTGCCAAAGATGACAGCGCAAATGAATTTGATAGAGCAGAAGATGATCCAGAGTCAAACAAGGTTAATCTTGATGACGAGGTTATGGATGTTGTGGGAGTAGGAGAGAATACTACAAAGACAGTATTGGCATCTGATTTTCCTTGATAAAAACTTGCGGTCTTTATATTTCCAGAGCTTGTGAAATGAAGTGATGGTAAGTTATTTATGCCCTTTGCTCTGTATACAACTGAAGAGCTGGGGGTTTTGTTTAAAGTATTTAATTTTTTTTCAATTGACAGCATGCTACTAATGTCGTACCAGTTTGTAACTTGCGAATTGTCGATTGTTTCCGATTGAGAAAAGCTCTCAATCATTGAGGTTTCATACCATGCAATTATTCCTTGAATTTCACTAATTTTTGAGTCAATAGTTAGTGATCTAGCGGTTGAAATTCTCGCAGAATTTAGCATAGAAGAACTTTTTGCAATTGCAGCAAATATTAATCCAACAATAACAAGCAATACTGATATCTCAAGAATACTGAAAGCTTTTTTGTTGTTAATTTGGTACATAGTTCTTTAAAATTAATTTTAATCAATTTCAAAATGTTTGATTAAATTATTATTTTCCCCTTAAATATATTTAATAAAAATATTTAAGATATTAATAAATTATCATTATTTTTGTTATAAAATCAAGCAAATAGCAGAGTTATGTCGTCTTATTAAGATTGTGGTTTGAATTGGGTTAATCAACTTCAATGTTAATTTTTATCTTATCCTCTCCCGCTTCATCAACAATGATTGGTTGTTCGTAGCTTTTAATAAAGCACAGGGCATTTCTTTTATCTTCGCAATAATATATAGTGCCCTGAATAAGATAATTACTACCTTTGTTAAGTTTTGGAAGTATTAAGTCGCCATTTCTAATCATATTCCAGTCAAATGTGGTTATTAATTTAGCTTTTCTTTCCTCAATCATTTCTAAAATATTTATGAAGCTTGGTCCCATGTCATTAATTTTCCAGCCATTTGCAATGCCAATTTTTATTGCAACTTTTTCTTTCTTGATTTTTAGGGGTTTAAATTTTTCAAGATTTGGTAGATATTGTAAAAAACTATCTTTGGGAAGCTCTAATTGCGGCATTACATTTAAAAGGCTTGTTCTCAGCTTTTTATTTGCAACAATAATCCTATTATTATTAGTATCAGATATGTACAAAGAATCACCTGCAATAGAAATTGCAGAAGGTTCGTCAAATTCTAATATGTCATCAATTTCGTCACCTTTTTCTGATCCCAATATATTCTTGATCTTAGAGTTACTATAATCATATTTCTTAATTTTATGGTTAAAGCTATCGGCAATAAAAATACCCTGAGAGGAAGTAGCTAGTCCTTGAGGATTTTTCAAATCATCTGTCTTGATTGTTTTTATACTGCCGGAATTATCGATGAAGCGAAGTGAATTTGATTTTGAGTCAACAAAGTATAGTTTCCCATTATAGCTTGACAAATCACTTGGTTGAGAAAGTTCGCTGGTTTTTTGATCTCCGTCCAAACTTCCATTAATACCGTTTCCAGCAATTACTTTAAGCTCTTTATTATCAATATTATATGATAAAATTTGATTTGATCCCGAGTTGGCGATGGCAATATTGGTAAAGTCTGGATAGAACTCTATGTCAAGGGGTATAGAAATTTCCAATGTTTTTTTCTTTTCAGATTTAAAAATATTCGAATCTTTATTTTCTAGTAAAGTAGAAACCTTATTGTTTTTAAAATCAACTTGTCTTATAGCGTTATTGAGAGTATCTGCAACAAAAAGTTTGTTATTTTTAAAGATAATTGAAGATGGAAAATTGAACATTGCATCATCAAAATTCCCATCTTTAAAACCAGCTTTTTTGCCTCCTATTTGCAGAATTATTTCTCCACTAACCGAAGATACCAGTATGTTGTTATTGCCACTATTTGCAATAAATAATACCGGCCCCTTAAATGAATTGTAGCTAAAGTCATTAACATAAAATGTTTTTAAGGGATAAGATAAAACATTTTGAACAGCTTTATTTTTCTCAAGAATAATTGGCAAGTCTTCCCGATTAATATGATATCTATATTTTGATACCATTTTATGCATATCTTTTATTGCATCATAAATTTTTTTATCTCCAGAATATAAGGATTTAACTCTACCTATGGGGTCGATTACAGCAAATGAAGGAGTTCCCTCTAAACCAAATGATTTGAGTATCTTCAGTTCGCTATCATTAATTACGGGATGAGTAATGTCATATTTTAATACTGCTTTTTTAACTGACTCTATATCCTTTTCGTTATCAGATCTTGCGCTATGAACGCTTATCACAACAATTTTATTTCCCAAATCTTTTTCTAATTTTTTTATTTCGTTAATTGCATTTATGCAGTTGGCGCAGGAATAGTTAAAAAAATTAAGAAGAATTATTCTATTTTTTAGATCCTTCTTTTCCAATGATCTTGATGTATTAAGCCATACTGACTGATTTTTATCATATTGCGATAATAGTTTCGATGTTTCAGATATTGCAAAAGCTGTTGCAAAAAATGATTTCGCTAAAAAGGAAAACAGGAACCACAGCACTATAAGTGATGCCGCAATAAATAAAATTAAAGATTTATCTTTTGAGTTAATTTTCATCTTAAGTTAAAATATAATAGGGTAAGCAATATGGCAAAAATTGCCAATATTTTAAGCAATTATCATAATATTTTGTGAACCAATTTCATTTTAAAATTTACTAATAATAATTCAACCAAAAAAGTTTTTTTGATATTTATATTATATAAATTTTACGGTTGGCAAAATTTTAATGAAGATTTTTTAATGAATTTTTGAGAGAAGATTTCTTTAAATCTAATAAATAAGGATTTATAAAAGTTTTATTAGCCGCTAAAAAACTCGGTTCTTTTTTTCTTTTTACGAGCAATGCTTTCGTCAATTTTTCTCTTTCTTTTTTCCGAAGGCTTTTCAAAAGCTTTTCTTTGGCGAGCTTCTTTTATAATTCCTTCTTTTTGGGTTTTTTTTCTAAAAGATTTAATTCCCAGTTCAACATTTCTTCCCGTAACAAGTACTTGCATATTTAAAAATTCTATTATTGTAAATTGTCAAAAAAACCTAAAAAATTTAATCAACAAATTAAAGAGCAAACATTATAAAGTTTTTTTTAAAAAAAATCAAGAGATTTTAAGAAAATATTTACAATTCATTTTTTATTTCTTGGTTGAGTGGTCAATCCAGGAAATATTTCCGTCTTTTCTGTGATAAACGGCATTTATATTGCCATTTTCTCTGTTAATGAAGATTAGAGCTGGTAAATTAGCTAAATCCATCTTCATAATAGCATCTGAAACTGATAATTTTTCAATTTCAGTTGATTTTTCGGAAATTATTTTCACCTCATCTTGATTGCTTTCTGAATCTTCGAATTCCTTAAAAACATCGTGATTCAGAGGGGGGATTACATATTTTTTGGCATCAAGCAATTTAAAATCAGGCTCTGCACTTTTAACTCCGCCAAAATTGCGACGATAATTTTTTATTTTATCTTTGTAGCGACGAATTTGATTTACCGCTTTTTGAGAAGCTTCATTAAAAGATCCATAAGCATCGGATGCAATGCCGTCACTTTTGATTTTTACAGAGCCCTTAACTCCTTCATCAATAACTATTGTTGTTTTTACCATATGTGCTCCCTCTTTGGAAAAGACCACATCAGCAGAAATTGCATTTTCAAAAAATTTTTTAATTTCTTTATCAAGATTATCATCGACATATGAAGAAAGAGAATTTCCAACTTCCATATTAGAACCGCTTACTTTAATTTTCATAATAAACCCTTTTAATTATATATCTAATTAATCTGTGTTGCTAATACATATTGAAGAATGCCACCGCGCTTGTAGTACTGGATTTCGTTACCAGTGTCAAGCCCACAAATTAACTGTATTTCCCTTTTATTGCCATTCTCATAATTAATAACACATTTTATTTCTTGTCTAGCTTCTATTTTAGCATTTATACCGAAAATATCAATAGTTTCTTTGCCATTTAGGTTAAGATTCTTTCGGTTATCGCTTTCCTTAAAAAGAAGTGGCATAACTCCCATTCCTATCAAATTTGAGCGGTGAATGCGTTCAAAACTTTCAGCTATTACCGCCCTAACTCCAAGCAAATATGTTCCTTTTGCAGCCCAGTCTCGAGAAGAGCCGGTTCCATATTCTTTACCAGCAAAAATTACTAATGGCGTATTAGTTTTTTTATAGTGCATTGCGGCATCGTAAATGGAAATTATTTCTTCAGAATCAGTTGTTTTTGTATAGCCTCCCTCTTTTTGTCCGCCTAACATTTCATTTTTTATGCGGATATTTGCAAAAGTTCCACGCATCATTACTTCGTGATTTCCTCTTCTGGCTCCATATGAATTGAAATCTCTTGGCTCAATTTGATGATTCTTTAAATATAATGCCGCAGGAGAGCTCGAGGAAATATTCCCAGCTGGAGATATGTGATCAGTGGTTATAGAGTCACCAAAAATTCCAATAATTTTAGCGCTTTTTATTTCTTGAGCATTTTCTCTCTCTAGATTATCAAAAAAGTTCGGAAGTCTTATATATGTACTTTTTTCATTCCAGGAATAGGTGTCAGATTTCTCGGTTTTTATTGAATTCCAGCTATCATCTCCTTTAAAAAGATCTGAATATTTACCAGAAAACATTTCTCGGTTAATATGTTGATTTATAACTTGATCAACCTCTTGTTTTGATGGCCAAAGATCTTTTAAGAATACTTTTTGACCCTTATTATCTATTCCAATTGAATCATTTGTTAAATCAATTTTCATTGATCCTGCAAGAGCGTATGCAACTACAAGAGGAGGTGAGGCAAGATAATTAGCCTTAACGAGAGAATGAATTCTACCTTCAAAATTACGATTTCCAGAAAGAACAGAGGATACAAGAAGATTTTTTTCTTTTATTAATTCCTCTATCTTTGGATGAAGAGGACCCGAGTTTCCAATACAAGTTGTGCATCCATATCCAACAATATTAAACCCAAGTTTATCAAGATACTCTTGAAGTCCAGATTTTTCTAGATACTCTGAAACAACTTGCGATCCGGGAGCTAAAGAAGTTTTAACAAATCTCTTAACTCTAAGTCCTTTCTCTACAGCCTTTTTAGCAAGTAATCCTGCGGCAATAAGAACTGAAGGGTTAGAGGTGTTTGTGCATGATGTGATAGCGGCTATTACTATATCTCCGTCGCCAATATCACAATTTACCTCGGGAACTAAATATCTTTTTGAGTCTTTTTCTCCAAGCTCTTGAAGAATTTTTTCAAATGATTGATTTGCCTGGCTTAAAACAACTTTATCTTGAGGTCTTTTTGGGCCAGCAAGACATGGCTCAACCGTTGATATATCAAGCTCTAATGTTTCGCTAAAGTCAATTTCTTTATTGTAATCTTCAACAAAAACTTCTTGGGCCTTGGCGTATGCAATTACTAAATCTATTGTTTCCTGACTTCTTCCGGTTAGGTGCAGATAATTTATTGTTTCCTTATCAATTGGGAAGATGCCGCAAGTTGCACCATATTCTGGAGCCATGTTTCCTATTGTAGCGCGATCTGCAAGGCTAAGGAATTCTAAGGCCGGTCCAAAGAATTCTACAAACTTTCCCACAACTCCTTTTTTTCTTAAAATATTAGTCACAGTTAAAACGAGATCGGTTGCGGTAACCCCCTCTCTGAGCTTTCCAGTAAGCTTAAATCCTATAACTTCAGGTATAAGCATTGAAACTGGCTGACCAAGCATTGCTGCTTCGGCTTCAATACCACCAACGCCCCATCCCAATACCGCTAAACCATTAACCATTGTTGTATGGCTATCCGTTCCAACCACGGTATCAAAATATGCAATATTTTCTTGATCTTGTTTTTTAGAAAATACAACTTTTGCTAAATTTTCTAAATTTACTTGATGACAGATCCCTGTAGTAGGCGGAACTACATTAAAATTATCAAAAGATTTTTGAGCCCATTTTAAAAACTCGTAGCGTTCATTATTTCTATTGAATTCCATGGCAACGTTTTTCTCAAGAGAATCTTTTGCGCCAAAAAAATCAACTTGAACAGAGTGGTCAATGACAAGATCAACCGGAACCAAAGGGTTAATTTTTTTTGGATCCTTGCCAGTTTTTTTAACAGCATCTCTCATCGCCGCAAGATCAACAACTGCTGGAACCCCAGTAAAGTCTTGCATTAAAACTCTTGATGGTGCAAACGCAATTTCAAGTCTCTTTTGAGGGTCTTTAACAGAATCAATAAGGTTAGTTATATGATTTTGAGTGATTTCTTTGCCATCAAAATTTCTGATGAGATTTTCTAGTAAAATTTTCAAACTAAAAGGAAGTCTAGAAATATCTTTATCGGTTTTTTTTGCACATTCCAACAAAGAAAAATATTTATATTTTTTGTCTTTAACATTTAATATACTTGTTTCAATAAAATTTTTCATATTTTTTTATTAATTTAACTAGTAGCTGAAATTTTCCAATTAGGATTCGCTGAGTCAATATCTCTTCTAAAAGTCCAGATATCGGTCAATTGTGATATATTGCTTTTGTTACCTTCAATAACTTCTGAATTAAAATTTGTAATATAATTTATTTGTTTTGATTTTATTTTTAGGGTAATAAATGCTTGGTTTTTATCAAGTAGCGCATTAATAATTTCGATATTTTCAATTGCGATTAAATTTGTATTTAAAATTTTTTGCAAACCCCTTCTTTCCTCAATAGATTTTTTAAATTCTTGAAAAACCTTTTCGCTAAGCAACATCTCAAGATTCTCAAAATTTTCTTTGGCAAATGATTCAATAACCATTTCAAAAGCAGATTTCGCGCCGCTAATAAAAAAGTCTATGGTAATTGAGCATCTATTCATAATTGCTATTACGGATGTTTTATTTTTTTCATCGAGATTTTCTAGATATTTATCATCATGATTTATAACTATTATATTATTTTCTGATGAGCTATTTTCTTGGGTTGGTTTTGTATTATAGTTTGTTTGAATTTTAGAATTTTGATTAATCTTTTCAGCAATATTTTCTTTTTCTTCTTCTGAAATTTTTCCAAGTTCAGATCTTAATCTAAGTGCAACAAATATGGCAATTATTGCGAGTATTATTAAATCCATTGGTAAAATTTAGTGGGGCAGACGACGGGTTTCGAACCCGCGACCCTCAGAACCACAACCTGATGCTCTAACCAACTGAGCTACGTCTGCCATTATAATTAAAAAAACTTTTTTAAAAAACAAAAAGAAATTTTAAATGAAATATAAATTCAAAATATTTTTATCTATAAAAAATAAATTTTGACTATAATGAATAATGTTTATTAAATAAAACAAAAAAACATTGAAACTTTAACGCCGATTATATTTTTAGAAAAAAATATAGTCAAGACTTAAGGATTAAGCTCTATTATTAAAAAACTATTCTTCAATTTCAAAAATTGCATCAACCTCAACGGCAACTCCAAATGGAAGTGATCCTGATCCAACTGCTGCACGGGAATGTTTACCAATATCACCTAAAGCTTCAACCATAAGGTCTGAAGCTCCATTAGCAACAGTTGGGTGATCTTTAAAATTAGCTTCGCCATTAACAAATATCCCAAGTTTGATACAGGATTTGACTCTATCTAAATTGCCATTACAGGCAACTTTTAGTTGGGAAAAAATTCCAATTGCACATAATCTTGCGGCCTTTTTTGCATCTTCAATGGAAATTTCGTTGCCAACCTTCCCGATATAAGCAAGTTTTCCATTTTCGAAAGGAAGTTGTCCAGAAATAAAAACTGTTTTTCCTGATTTTACAAAGCCAACATAATTGGCTACAGGACTAGCTGGAGTTGGTAGAACAATCCCAAGATTTAGTAATTTCTTTTCTATATTTGACATATTTAAGTTTGTTAAATTGCTTCAATACCAAGTTTTTTAAACATCTCTTGGTCTTTTATAATTTCGGGGTTGGAGGTGGTTAAAAGTTTTTCTCCGTAAAAAATTGAATTAGCTCCAGCTAAAAAACATAATGATTGGAGTTGTTCATTCATATTTTGCCTTCCAGCAGATAGCCTTATTTTTGACTGAGGCATCATAATTCTGGCAACAGCAATAGTTTTAACAAATTCAAATGGATCTAGATCTTCAAGCTTTTCAAGAGGAGTTCCCTTAACTTTTACCAACATATTTATTGGCACCGATTCAGGCTGCTTAGGAAGATTTGCCAATATTATAAGCATTTTTGCTCTATCTTCTTGAGACTCTCCCATGCCAACAATGCCACCAGAACAAACATTGAGGCCGGATTCGCGAACATTTTTTAAAGTATTTATTCTGTCTTCAAAATTTCTGGTAGAAATTATTTCGGAATAGAATTCTTCGCTTGAATCGATATTGTGATTATAAAAGTCAAGACCAGCTGATTTTAATTTATCGCTTTGTTCTTTGGTTAACATGCCAAGAGTCATGCATGTTTCAAGTCCGGTTTTTTTTACCTCATTTATAATTTCGCAAATCTTTCCAACATCGCGATCATTTAAATTCCTCCACGCCGCACCCATACAAAATCTTGATGCGCCGGCATCTTTTGCAGAAGTTGCCGCCTCAATAATTTTGCCGATATCCATTAATCCCTGCTTTTCGATTCCAGTATCATAGTGAGCTGACTGCGGGCAATATTTACAATTTTCGGGACATGATCCAGTTTTTATACTTAGCAATGTGCTTATTTGAACTTTGTTGGGGTCGTGGAACTGTCTATGAATTTCAGCAGCCCTGAAAATAAGGTCATTGAATGGAGTTTCAAAGATTTTTTTAACATCATCTACTTTCCAATTATTCTTGATTTTTTCATGCAAAATAAAATCATCAATTAAAAAATCTTTCTCTTGATTTTTAGTTGTGTTTTTTTCGGTCAACATTTTCTTAAAATCCAATTATTAAAATCCTTATAATTTTATATTAATCTTTCCAAACAATCAAGGTCTTAAAAAGATCGCCCATTTGATCATTATCCACGAGTCTTTTAATAGAATTTTTGATATTTTCAAAATTATTGTTGGACTCTAATTTTTTTAATCTTTCATTAATACCAAGAGATATTAAAAATTCTCGCTGATTCATAAATGAGCTTTTTAGATTTGCTTTTTGTGCACAAATTTCTAAAGATTTAAAATTAACTAAAGCGGTTAAATCGCTTTCTGAAATATTTTCAAGAGGATTGCTAAATTTATGATTTTTCAGAGCTTGAAAGGTACTTTTCCTCGGGCTTTCGTAGTATCCATAATCAATTATCAATGCCATCCCTTTATTTTTGTATATGAAATCGCATAATTTTTTCATGAAATTTATTGCATCAAAACTATGTTCAAAAATAATATTATCTTCTTCGTCACCAATCCCATTTTCTTTTGCCAAAACTGAAATAATTTTATGCTTTGAATTAATATAATTTTCTTTTGCAAAATAAAGTTTTTCATTTTCTTCCTTTATTATCAATTCTTGCCACAAATTTTCAGTTTTTATGAATTGGTTAATAGCAAAACAATCAAACATTTCATTGCTTATGAAATAACTAGGTTTGCTATTGTTTTTTATAAATTCGTCAAGAGTTTTGTACCAAGAAATATTGCAATTTAGATCATTTAAATATTGCCTTTGAACAAGTGAAAGCTTATCGCTAATTTCAATTATACTAAAGTTAAAAGTAATATTAGAGTTAAAATATTTGTTAATTTTATTAATTTGATTTACAATATCGCGAAACATAGTGCCAATTCCAGCGCCCATTTCAACAATATTAACCTCATCTAATTTCGAGCAATGAATAATACTAAAGATATATGAAGATATAAGTTCTCCAAAGAGTGACGATATTTCTGGAGCGGTGATAAAATCCCTATCTTTTCCGATCGGTTTTTGGTTTTGGTAATATCCGTGAATATTGTTAAACATTGCCTCCCTCATGAAGTCTGCAACATTTATTGAGCCATTAACTTTTATGAGATCTCTTATCCTCATTTATTGAGGGGTAATGCCCCATTTTTTTGTAAGATAATCTTCAACGGCAACTCTTTCTTCTAGTTTTAATGCTTTAGAATAAATTATAATTTCTCCAATGTCACCATTATAAGGAACTGAGGTACCGCCATTGAAGCCACTTCCAATCGAAGCATCACTGTAGGATGTAAGTAATCCATTTGTTGATCCAGAGGCTGTTGAAGCTTTAACTTCGGTACCTGATGACGCAGCGCTTCCATTTATAAAATGTGTTAGGTAATTAAAGCTATCACTATTTTTAAAATAGTTTACAAAGCTATGAACCCTTGCTACTGGAGGAGTTGAATATGATGCTATAGAAGCGTTATAGGCATTTTGATTATTATCGCCATTTGCAAAATTTATAGTTGAGGGAGTGGTATATCCAATTATCAATCCCGCTAGAGAAGATGTTGAAGAGTTTTTTCCAACAAAAATTCCTGTAGCTGCTCTTCTTTGATCAACAACAAATATCGTAAAATTAGTTCCAACAAGATCAGTTCCCGAAAACGACATTACATCATTACTCCCGTCGAATCTAATACAAGGTAAGTTATTTATACATTTAGCGTAATATTTTGGTCTAAGAGTCGTTGAGGTTTGAGTGGCATTGTTTTTGTTAGAATTAGGATTGAGGTCATACCAAGTACTTATTCCATTATTTGCAACTAAATCAGTGTCCTCTCTTTCTGAATCAAGTAAACTTTCGTCAAGAGTTGGCTCAAGCCACATAACAAGATTTGAAATCGAGGGCACTGGCGATCCCTTTGTTTGTGTTTTGGCGGAAGATAGTCTGAATTGCGCAATAAGCCTGCTTGATTGAGTTATTCCGGCAATTATGATTCCAATTATTAGTATCACAATAGAAAGCTCAACTAATGAGAAAGCTTTTTTATTCGTAAGGGATTTTTGCATTTGCTTCTTGATCTTGAATATTATAAAAAACAAATTATACTTGCAAAATTGCAATAATAATTTGTGAATTTCTAAAAGCGCAAGGCTTTCTTGAAACTAAAAATATTATATAAAAATAAATTATCAACAATTTTTTACAAAATGAAAGTATATTACGATAAAGATGCTGATCAGTCATTAATTAAATCAAAAAAAATTGCAATTATCGGCTATGGAAGTCAGGCTCATGCTCACGCACAAAATCTCAGAGATAGCGGTGTTATAGAGGTGAAAATTGCTTTAAAAGAAGGATCTAAATCTGTTGAAAAAGCTAAATCCGCAGGTTTTCAAGTTCTATCTAATAAAGAAGCCGCAGCATGGGCAGATGTTGTCATGGTTCTTGTTCCAGATGAATTTCAACAGGATCTATATGAACAAGATTTAAAGGATAATATGAAGCCAGGAGCATCTCTTGCATTTGCTCATGGACTTAATATTCATTTTAAGCTAATTAATCCTAGAGAGGATATGGATGTATTTATGGTTGCGCCTAAGGGCCCTGGACATACTGTTCGTGGCGAGTTCAAGAAACAAGGAGGCGTTCCATGTTTAGTAGCAATTGCCCAAAATAAATCCGGCAATGCTTTAAATATAGCGCTTTCATACGCTTCTGCTATTGGCGGTGGCAAATCTGGAATAATTGAAACAACTTTCAAAGAGGAGTGTGAAACCGACCTTTTTGGAGAGCAAGCGGTTCTTTGTGGTGGAGTTACTGCATTGATTCAAGCTGGATTTGAGACTTTAACGGAAGCCGGATACGCCCCTGAAATGGCTTATTTTGAGTGTTTACATGAAATGAAGCTTATAGTTGATTTGTTGTATGAAGGTGGAATTTCAAATATGCGCTATTCTATTTCTAATACCGCTGAGTATGGTGATTTAACAAGGGGTCCGCGTGTTATTACTTCTGCGACTAAAATAGAGATGAAAAAAATATTGCAAGAAATTCAATCTGGAGAATTTGTAAAGGAATTTATGAATGAAAATAAAATGGGTAAGAAAAATTTTGAATTTCTTCGCGATAAAGGAAGATCTCATGCAATTGAAGCTACTGGAGATAAGCTTCGTTCAATGATGCCATGGATTTCAAAAAATAAATTAGTTGATAAATCTTCTAACTAAATATATTTTAAAAATTATATTTTTAAAAAACTTCTTGCTTGAAAGTTAAAATTGTGATATAATTCTATATTAATATTTTTTAAATATTTTATTATTTATGTCAAGAGCAAGAATCGATCAAAGAGTGTTGGAATTCCAAGCTGCGATCCAAAGTTTTTTTGAAAATCATGATTCTTTAAACCCATATTCAGAGGAAAGTAGGGCTTCTAGAAGAACATTGGAAGGAGTCTTGCGCAGTTTTAATGATTCGCCATCAACAAGAAATTTGTTATTTCAAGATCTTTCTTTTGCCTTTAATTCACGAAATCACGAAGATAAATCTGTTGCAGAAATGATTATTGATGCTGCTTCTATAAATAAAAAAGCGGCTCCAGAAAGGGAATTTGATAATTTTTGTGGCAACTATAATGAATTTAGTAGGATTGTAAATTTAGTAACGAATAGAAATAAAGATTTAGCAATTGATATAAGATTAATAAATAGTAAAAGCTTTGAAAAAATAAGGTCAGAAGTTGCATTAAGACTAAGGGCAGAATCTGTGGGTAGAAGAATGTCAGCTGTTAACCCTTTAGCAGCAGTGGCGCGGCCTCAGCCGCCTCAGCCCGGAAGGCTTCCTCCGATTATAAGAAATCCTGGGGTGGCATCAGGACCATCAGCAAGATTACCAGTATTTCCTGAAGTACCGACTCATGAAGTTGGTGGTTCTTCTAGAGGGCAAGAAGCGAGTTCTGCAGAGAGGACCCTGCAATTATTAAGATCCGCTCCTAGAGCCCCGACACACAATCCAAATCGTCAATCTGCAGCCATTGCAGGTGAACAACAGCGCAGAGAAGAACTTGGTAAAGCTTTAGCGCGACTAAGAAGAGAATATGAAGCTACGAGAATACCGGGAGCTGCTCAAGAATTACTTCAAGGGCCATCAGGTCAAAAAAGAAGCGCTTTTACAAGAGTAACTCCAAGAGAAGCTTCAAGAGCAGCTTCAAGTGCAGCTATAACAACTAATCCTCATGATAGCGGTGGTCGGGCTAGTCCACCTGAGCCAGAAATACGAGAAATTCCCTCTTCAAGAAGGCCGTCTCGACTAAGAAATGCTTGGAATTCCTTTAAGGGATTATTTAAAAGACGTTCGGCAAGAATTGGTGTTGGTGATCATTTAACAGGAAGAAATCCTGCAGGACAAGCTTGGACACAAGAAAGTGCTGGTGTTAGGCCTTTAGAAGCGGCGACTCCAGATAATCCAAAGTAATGCCTGAGGTAGAAGCGGCGACTCCAGCTGATCCAACAGTTGGGCTTGTTGGTGAAGAGTTAGAATTTTACAATGGATTATCTCAAAATCATAGAGAATTGTTTTTAAGGCAGAGTGAAATTGATCGCTCTACAATAATTTCAGCAATAAATGAAGGGATTTCACAAGATATTGAAGAGGCGATTGCTTTTTTAAATCCTAATTTTGAACAAATTTTTACTGCTGAAAAAATAAAAATATCTGATTTTATAAATTCTATGCAAAATCAAGAAACAAAAGACCAATTTGAAGCTCTTAGCAAAGAAAATCAGCTAACTGTAATTGCCTATTTTGAAGAAATAGAGCCGCGCAGCGGTCAAATCAGTGATGAAGAAATTATTGATGTGATATCAAATATTTACCCCATAGATCCAGAAGAGAAATTGAGAATAGCGGCACAAGAAGAGCTTGTCAGTTTGATGAATCCCCGTTCATCCGTTATGAATCCATCGCAACAATTTCAAACGGGCCAAGGGCGCGGAGCCGGCGGCGGCCCAAGAAAATAGTTATTAGATATTTAACCCAAATTCGACATTAGAATATTTTATAATTCTTAACTAACTATTGGCTTTATTGGCCCCATACTGCGCTTCGCTTCTCGCTTTATGGAAAGGTATCTTTCCTGGGGCGATGCTTGTTTGAAGCTAGTTAAATCAAGTGTTAACGAAATTCTGAAACATTTTAAAGACGAATTTGTATCTAAGCTAATGAAATAAAGTCTTGCATGACAGTTTTCTTGCCGGTTTTTTCAAAATTAATTTCAAGCTTTGCACCATCAACTGATACAACTTTTCCATATCCAAATTTTTGATGAAATATTCTTTTTCCAAATAATCCAGACGAAGAAATATCAGTTTTGTTTGTAAAATTTTTTTTATCAAATAAAATGTTATTTTCAAAACCTTGTTTTTCTCTAGAGGTTATATAGTCTGGTAATTCATTAATAAATCGTGATATTAATGATTGTTGATAATCTCCAAAAACAAATCTTGTTTTAGCATAACATAAAATTAATTCTTGTTTGGCTCTCGTAATTGCAACATAAAGAAGCCTTCTTTCTTCTTCAACTCCATTTTTTTCCTCAATAGAGCGCGAGCTTGGAAATACTCCGTCTTCTAATCCTGGTATAAAAACCAAATCGAATTCAAGACCTTTCGCAGCATGAACTGTCATTATATTTATTGATTCTTGAAAATTTTCTTCTTTAGTTTCAACCAAGGAAACATATTCTAAAAATTCAGTAATTGTAGAGAAGTCACTAAGACTATTAACAAATTCTTCGATGTTTTCCAGTCTTCCTTGAGCTTCAAGAGAATTTTCTAATTGCCACATTCCAAGATACCCACTTTCTTTAAGCACTATACTTGCAAGATCGCTGAGGTTTATTTCATTTATTTTTCTCTTCCAATTTTCAATTTGAGATATTAATGAAATTAGGCCGTCTTTTGCCCTTCCTTTTATTTCATTGTTTATAATTGATTGACTGATGGCATCATATAAGCAAATCTTATTATCTTTTGATTTTTGATAGATATTACTTATAGTAGTTTCTCCAATACCTCTTTTTGGAAGATTTATGATTCTATTAAGAGCAAGATCATCATTTTTATTAAAAATAATTCTTAAATAACAAATTGCGTCTTTTATTTCCATTCTTTCATAAAACTTCATGCCCCCAATTATTTTATAAGGCAAGGATGATCTAATGAGCGCTTCTTCGAATACACGTGTTTGATAACCAGCTCTCACAAGAATCGATATCTCTGAGGCTTTATATTTACTTTTTTTTAAATATTCTTCGATTTTCTCTACAACAAAATTTGCTTCATTTCTATCATCGTTAAAAGAATAAAGTTTTACCTCTTCCCCTTGGCTTTTTGTGGTCCATAATTTCTTAGAGTGCCTTTGTTTATTGTTGGCAATTACACTATGCGCCGCATCAAGTATTGCAGAAGAGCTACGATAATTTTGTTCAAGCCTTATAATTTTCGCATTATTAAAGTCTTTTTCGAATCTTAATATATTGGCGATATTAGCTCCTCTCCAGCTATATATTGACTGATCATCATCGCCAACTGCACAAATATTTTTATTAAGAGCTGAGAGTTTAAGAAGCCACTGATATTGAATATTGTTGGTGTCTTGATATTCATCTACAAGAATATATTTGAATTTATTTTGATAGTACAACAATGTTTCATTTGATTTAGAAAAAATTTCTAAATTATAGTTAAGTAAATCTCCGAAATCTACTGAATTCATTGATCTTAGACGGTATTGATAATTTTGATAAACCGATGATAATTTTGGTAAAAAAGCATCATTATCACCCAAGTTAATTAAAGATTGTGCCTCGTTGATATCTTTGGCTTTTGATATTTTATTTAAATAGTTTTTGGCAGGAAATTGTTTATTATCAATGTTATAATCCGCAAGAATTTGTTTTATTAATCGCAGTTGATCATCTTGATCAATTATTATAAAATCAGATTTCAATCCAACTATTTCGCTATGGCGGCGCAGAATTTTTGCAGCAATTGAATGAAATGTCGCAATCCACATATTATTGACTTGGTCGCCGACAATATTTTGGATTCTTAATCTCATTTCAGAAGCGGCCTTGTTAGTAAAGGTTACTGCTAATATTTCTTGTGGAGATGCAAGATAAGAGTTAACAATATTTATAATTCGAGAAGTTAGAACTTTGGTTTTTCCTGTTCCCGCTCCAGCAAGAACCAGAAGGGGTCCTTGAGTATTGTTAACAGCTTCTTGCTGTGGTTGATTTAAATTAGATAACATATTATTTTGAAATTATAAGATAGCCTCTATAGTTTGATCCATCAAGACTATTCATGGCTTGATACAGATCTTGAGTTTTAACAAAATACCAGGGTCTTTTATGAATTGCCACATCCATTACCATAACATAATCGCTGTTTTCATCATATGCAACTATAGGAGATAAATGGCCTCCGGCATTTTCAAAAAGATAAGATCCGTCAATATTAACGATAATAAAATGGGAATTATCAATTAAATATTTTTTTAGATCTTTTCTAAAATTTTCAATTGATTTTTCTTTATTGTTTTTTGCATAAACTTTTTTAACTTTTAATTTATGAACGTTTGTTAGAATTGATTCAAGTTGAGATAGAGTGAATCCTGGGTCATAAATTTCTTTTCCAGCTTTTATTTGAAATGGTTTTCTTAGTTCAACAATATCTCTATTTTTAATTTTATCGGTTTTATCATTTAAAAAATTAAATTGCGAGTATGCTTTATATTCAAGTATTTTGCTTCCAAGAATTTTTTCATTTTTAAACTCTATTTCTTTTTGACTTTCAATATTATTATAATTAAGGGCGTTAAGAATTATTACAGAGCTTGCAACACCACAAAAGAAAGGATTAATTTGAGGTTGATAAAAATTGGCCAATTGATAAAAATCATTCTTAAAGCTACTTTTATTGAGAAGGTCAATGCTCTTTTGGGTCCCCCAAGGTACTATATCTTTTTTAATTTTTTCTTGCGCAAATGAATTAAATGATAAAAATAATAATAAAAAGGAGATCAAAATTTTTTTCATATGAAAAATTTAATATTTAAAGAAATATGTAATGAAGAGGTATTGAGTTATATAGAGAAATTTTTCAACTATTTAAAAGTTGAAAAAAAATATTCTATAAATACCATAACTTCATATCAATCAGATATATTCTACTTTCTTGATTTTCTTTTTAAAGTAAAAGAACAAGAAATAAATAAAAATATTTTAGAAAATCTTGCAGTCTCTGATTTTAGGGGCTGGCTATCTTCAAGGATTGGGGTTCATATAAATTCTTCAAATGCTAGGGCGATAAGCGCTTTGAGAAGTTTCTTGCGATTTCTAAAGCGTCATCAATTAATAAATAATTGCGAAATAGAAAAAATTAAAACGCCAAAGATTCCAAAGACTCTGCCAAAAGCTGTTGATAAAATAGATATAGATTCAATTATTGAAAGAATTTCAAAAAAAGAAAAACTTTCTTCATGGCATGCTAAAAGAGATATTGCTTTGCTTTATCTAATTTATGGTTGTGGACTGAGAATATCTGAGGCCTTATCACTAAAAAGAAAAGATTTTGACAATAATGATTTTATAGTTATATCAGGCAAAGGCGGTAAACAGAGAATGGTGCCAGTCCTTGAAATTGTTAAGAAAAAAATAAATGAATATTTGGAAATAATACCTTTTAAGACAGATAAAAATACAAATATTTTTATTGGAAACAGAGGTGGTCCTTATCTTGCTAGGGTATTTTCAAGATTAATTGTTGGTATTAGAACGGAATTAAATTTATCTGATAAAATTACTCCACATGCTTTTAGACATTCTTTTGCAACCCATTTGCTTGAATCTGGAGGAGATTTAAGGACTATTCAGGAATTACTTGGACATTCAAGTTTGTCAACAACTCAAAGATATACAAAAATTGACAAGAATCGTCTCTTAAGCCAGTATCATAAGCTTATGGAGAAATAATTTATTTTATTTCTTTTTTTCGTAGGGATTTTCTGATTTTCTGATATAAAGTCTTATTGGCGTGAGATTTAGATTAAAATTTTTTCTAAGAGAATTAACCAAATATCTTTGATAGTCACCTTCAACAGCTTTAATATTATTTACAAAAACAGCAAATGTTGGAGGTCTTGTTTTAATTTGTGTAATATATTTCAATTTGGTTTCTTTGCCCTTGATCATTTTAGGAGAATGGCTTGCAGTTGCATTTCTCAGCCATTCATTTAGTTTGGAGGTTGTTGTTTTTGATTGCCATTGATCATAAGTGTCAAAAACATAATCAAGCATTTTATTGACATTATAGCCACTTTTAGCAGAAACTCCTATTACGCACGCGCCATCTACTTCGGCAAAAAGTTGAGATATTTGTTTTCTTACTTCGCGTAGAAAAAGCTCTTTATCAATTTTAACTTCATCAATTTTATTTATTGCAAATATGATAGCCCTTCCTTCTTTAAGAACCTCGCCAATCAGTGCCATATCTTGATGATCTATTAAAGAATTCGCATCAAGCATCATTACCGCAATATGAGCAAATCTAAGAGCTCTGAAGCTATCAATGCTAGACAACTTCTCAAGTTTATTCACTATATTTGATTTGCGCCTTATTCCCGCTGTATCTATAAATCTTATATTCTTACCCTTAAACTCAAAATCAATTGCGATAGAGTCTCTTGTGATTCCGGCTTCTGGGCCAGTTATCACCCTTTCTTTGCCAATTATTCTATTTAATAATGTAGATTTGCCAGCATTTGGGCGGCCAATAATTGCAATTTGAAGCGGCTGTTGATCATGATCAAAACTGGTTTCTTTGAAAGTTTGAACTTCATCAAAGTTTTTTTTGTATTTTTCATAAAATGGAGATATTTTTTCATATAAATCTCCGAAGCCAAGTTTATGTTCAGCAGATATTCCAATTGGCATGCCAAAGCCAAGCTTAAAATATTCTTTATCCCATGAATCATCGCTATTAAAAGTAGATTTCTCGCATTTATTAACTACCAAAACAACATTCTTACTTTGTTTGCGAAGCCAGTTTGCAAAGTGATAATCTTTGTTAACGACACCATCTTTCCCATCAACAATAAACAAACACAAATCAGCATCATCAACAGCGAAGGAGGTTTGTTGCATCATTCTTTCTTCTAGTGAGCTTGATTTTGTTTCATTGTCAAGTCCCGCGGTATCAATTGCAATAAAGTCAATATCTCCTATTCTTGCCTTTGCTTCTTTGCGGTCTCTTGTTACGCCGGCAATATCATCAGTGATTGCAAAGCTTTTACCAACTAATTTATTAAATAATGTAGATTTTCCAACATTTGGGCGGCCTATAATGGCAATTTTAAACATATTTATAAAAATTCTTTAACTGCTTTAACAATATTTTTTTGGCGCATAAAATGTTCTCCAATAAGAAAACAACTTATACCAACATCATTTAATTTTTTTATATCATCTATAGAATTTATGCCACTCTCAGAGGCTATTATATAATCTTTAGGAATATATTTTGATAGATTTATTGTATTATTTACATTAACCTCAAAATTTCTAAGATTTCGGTTATTGATGCCAATTAGTTTGCTTTCAAGATTCATTGCTCTTTGTAAGTCTTGAAGATCATGAATTTCTAATAATACAGATAAATTCAGGCTCGATGCACATCTTTCTAAATCAGATAGCTTTTGGTCATTAAGCATGGCTATAATAAGTAAAATACAATCTGCTCCAAGCATCTTTGCTTCATATATCTGGTATTCATCAACTATAAAATCTTTGCGCAGAAGAGGTATTGATGTTTGTAATCTTATGTCTTTAAGATAAGAGTCTGATCCTTTAAAAAATTTTTCATCGGTGAGCACAGAAATACAACATGCCCCAGCCTCTTGATAGTGCATAGCAATTTCTATGTGATTAAAATCGCTTCTTATTATGCCCTTTGATGGCGAGGCTTTCTTTACTTCACATATCAAGGCATTTTTTTGTTGGTTCTTTTTATCAATTATTGCCTGAATGAAATTGCAAGACGAATTTTCGGAGCACTTAATATCTTTGCATATTTCTTGAAGATTTTTTATCTTTTTTTTATTACGAACTTCTACTAGTTTATGTTGATAAATTTCTTCTAAAATGTTCATAATATTTTTAAAATATTTCTATTTAAGAAGAGACTTAAACATTGTAACACCATCAACTCCACCATTATCAGGGTCGCAGGCCCTTTCAGGGTGAGGCATCATTCCAAGTATATTACGATTTTTATTAGTTATTGCTGCAATATTAAGAAGAGAGCCATTTGGATTACTATCGTCGGTAACATTGCCGTTTTTATCAACATATCGCAATATTATCGAGTTTGTATCTTCAAGTTTTTTTAGAGTTTCGGTATCTGCGAAATAATTGCCATCAGCATGAGCAATTGGCATTCTTATTACTTGGTTTTTTTTATAATTTTTAGTAAATTCCGTGTCTTGATTTTCAACTCTTAAATAAACGTCTTTGCAAGAAAATTTCATCTTCTGGTTGCGCATCAAAACTCCTTCTAACATTCCGCTCTCTGTAAGTATTTGAAAACCATTACATATTCCAAGAACTTTAACCCCTCTTTGTGCGAGGCGTTTTACTTCATTTATTACGGGAGATATTTTTGCCATGGCGCCGCTTCTGAGATAATCTCCATATGAAAAACCTCCAGGAATTACAATTAAATCAGTGTCGTTGTCAATATTGGTTTCTTGATACCAAATATTTTTTACTTTGCTAGTAAATTTTAATAAGGTTGTAATTGCATCACGATCGCAATTAGAGCCGGGGAATGTGATAACAGCTGCTTTCATTTTAAATTAAACTAAATATTGAGTAAATAAAAATAAATTAAAACTTTAACCAGTTTAAAAGATTTATAGGAGAAACTATGGTTTTAATTTTTTACAAAATAGAAATCTGGATCAAGTAAATAAATGATACTCGTAATTCCTATAAAAATCAAATAATTAATTTAAAATTGTTTTTTAATACTCAAAAATAGTTACAATTTCACTTCTTCTTGGGTCTTGAGCCATCTCAACGGAAACGTTGTTACCGCTAACTTTTTTAACTATACCAATTAATAATCCTGGTGGAAGAGTCTCGCCATCTGAAGATGTAAATACAAGATCGCCTTCTTTTATATTATGATTTGATTCAATGTATGATATTTTCATAGTTGCACTATTGTCGCCAACAAGAACGCCTCTAACCCTAGCATTTGAGACGATGACTGGGATATGAGAATTAGCATCAGTGGGAAGTAAAAGTCTAGCCTTGTTATCAATAACATCAATTGCGCGGCCAATCATTGTATAATTATCAACAACGGCACTCCCCTCTTTGATTTTGGTATCCTCTCTTGATTCAAGAGTCATGGATTGATTAAATAAGCCATTTGCTACAGTTTTTATTTGAGCCATTTTAAAATTTGTTGTGCGAGGAATAACAAATTTTAAAATATCTCTTAACTCTTGATTCTGATTCTCAATTTCAAGTGTTTGAAGAAGAACTGCTCTCATTTTATCATTTTCTTCTCTAAGAAACTTATTTTCTTTGTGAGCGTTAACAAGACCCTCAAGATTGACTACACTATTGATTACGAGATTAAAAGGAAATGATGCAATTCTTACAATTGGATTTGAAATATCTACAAAAATATATGATATTTTATTTGTAAAATTTGAAGCAAATTTTGATAAAATTATAAATATAAGACAAAGAACTATAAAAAAAAGCGATTCTATTTTATTAAATATTGTTGAAAAATCGTGAGAAATACTCGAGCTTCGATTTCTTTTATTTGAGAAATCTAGATATTGTTTCATTTCCTAAATTATTAATCTTGACGGAATAAAACAGCTCTGAACATTTTCATATTTTCAAGAACTTTTCCACAGCCATTAACTACACAAAGAAGAGGATCCTGCGCAACAAAAACAGGTAATCCAGTTGCTTGACGAACAACAAAATCAAGGTTTTTTAGAAGTGAACCTCCTCCGCTGAGAACTATTCCTTTTTCAACTATATCACTAGAAAGTTCTGGTGGGGTTGATTCAAGAGCAACTTTTATTGCATCAACTATTTGTTCAACTGGTTCTGTTAAGCTTTCAGCAATTTGTTTTTCAGTCAAGATCATCTCCTTAGGTATGCCATTTGTTAGATCGCGCCCCTTTACCTCTATAGAAGCGCCATCACCCTCTTCTGGAGGACATGCAGCACCTATGCTTTTTTTAATTCTTTCAGCAGTTGATTCGCCAATAAGAAGATTGTGATATCTGCGAATGTAAGATATGATTGCGTCATCCATTTTATCTCCGCCAACTCTAACAGAACGAGAATAAACTATGCCTCCAAGTGATAAAATTCCGACTTCTGTAGTTCCGCCTCCAATATCAACAATCATTGATCCAGTTGGTTCGGTAACTGGTAAATTCGCCCCAATAGCTGCAGCCATAGGCTCTTCTATAAGATATACTTCATTAGCGCCAGCTCCCTCAGCGGCGTCTTGAATTGCTCTTCTTTCAACAGGAGTGGATCCCGAAGGAACGCATATTATAATTAAAGGTCCAACCCAGCTTCTTGTTTGATTAACTTCTCTAATGAAGTGTTTTATCATTTCTGCAGCGACTCTAAAATCAGCAATAACTCCGTCTTTAAGAGGTCTTATGGCATCAATTTTTGCAGGAGTTCTTCCCAACATCATTTTTGCAGTGTTACCAAAAGCACATGGAATCATTTTTCCATTTTCATTCAAAACGGCAACCACTGAAGGCTCATTAAGAACAACCCCTTGTTCCTTCACATAAACAAGAGTATTTGCTGTTCCAAGATCAATTGCAATATCTTTAGAAGCAAAAGAAAAAGCGAAGTATTTTGAAAGCATAAATTTTTTTTAATTCTTTATTAAAGCTTTTTAAATTTATCTAAAAAGCATAAATAATTTTGCAAAAAGATTTATAAATTTGGTGAATGAAATTTGCAAAAGTTAATTTTTTTATAATTACGTATATAATAAAATCACAAAAAAAATAAAAATCATCAAATATTTTAATTTTTTTTTAAAATATTTAATTTGGGTTTCAAGAATTTATTTTTTCAAAATATTTTGTGATAAAATTAATTTATCTAAGCAGTTGATATAAGCTATAGCAGAGGCTACAAGTACGTCTGTGCTACTTCCATTCGCGCTAAAAATTTTTTTGTCATTACGCAATCTGACGCTTGTTGTTGCCTGGGCATCTGTTCCCGCAGTCACCGCATTAACTTGGTAAAGTTCTAGAGTGGCATTATGGGGAATTAGCAATTTTATTGCTGAAAATATTGCGTCAACAGGACCAAATTTTGAAGAGAAGTTAACCTTTTTTACTTCATTTCCAACTTTTATTGATAAGTCAACGGTAGCCAGAGAAGCATTATCACAGTTAACTTTTATATCAATTAATTCTAGATGCGAGTCCATGTTTATAAGTGAATCATCAACTAGAGAAATGATGTCTTCATCAAGAATTTCCTTTTGCTTATCTGCGAGATCTTTAAATTTTTTAAAAGTCTCGTTAAATTTTTCTTCGCTTAAATCATAGCCAATTTGGATTAATTTATCCTTAAAAGCTGCTCTTCCAGATAATTTTCCTAAAACTAAAGAAGATTTTTCAAGGCCTATTGATTCTGGGGTCATTATTTCATATGTTTCACGATTTTTTAGAATTCCATCTTGGTGAATTCCGCTCTCATGAGCAAAAGCATTAGCCCCAACTATTGCCTTGTTGTACTGAACAGCAAAACCCGTAATATTGGACACAAGTTTTGAAGCTCGCATAATCATTTTACTATCGATTGCAGTTTCAACTTTATAAAAATCTTTTCTAGTTCTAATTGCCATAACAATTTCTTCAAGAGCGGCATTGCCGGCTCTTTCTCCAATGCCATTTATTGTGCATTCAATTTGTCTAGCGCCAGCTTGCATAGCCGCTAAAGAATTCGCGACCGCCAATCCAAGATCATTATGGCAATGTGTTGAAATTATAACTTTGTCAATATTTGCAACATTGTTCTTAATTAATTTTATTAAATTAAAATATTCTTCAGGCGTTGTGTATCCAACTGTATCGGGGATATTTATTGTAGTTGCCCCATATTTAATTGCAGTTTCAATTGCTTTAAATAAAAAATCATGTTCGGACCTTGTTGCATCTTCTGCGGACCAATCAACATCTCCAACTAAACTTTTAGCATAAGAAACACTATCTTTTATCGCCTCAAGAACTTGATTGTGATCCATTTTTAACTTATATTTCATGTGGATTGGACTCGTGGCAATGAATGTATGGATTCGAGGTTTTCTAGCATCTTTAACTGCTTGGTATGTAGTTTCTATATCAGATTTTTTGGCTCTAGCAAGGCCACATATTATTGAATTTTTAATTACTTTAGCAATTTCATTTACAGCTTGAAAATCTCCATTAGAAGCTGCTGGGAAGCCAGCTTCAATAACATCAACTCCCATTTTTTCAAGAGTTTTGGCGATTAGTAGTTTTTCTTCAAGTTTCATTGTTGCTCCCGGAGCTTGCTCACCGTCTCTGAGAGTGGTATCAAAAATTATAACCTTTTCTTTTGACATAAATATTTTATAATGTAAATTTATAAAGTTTTTTTGAAATTTTTAGTATTTAAAAAACAACTTTAGCTAAAAGCGCAATTAATAACATTGTAAATATTTTAAGCATTTTTTCAAGTAAAATTTATGCATTTAAAAAAAGGTGATCTTGTAGATATTGTATGTCCTGCCAGCTCAATTTCTCTTGGTGATGTGAAAAAAATCAAAGAATTTCTTAAGAAAAATAATTTAAGATCAAGAATTTTACTTGAAAATAATTGCATTGCTAAAAATAAAGAAAAGAATTTATTTTCCAAAATCGATAAAACTACAAGAACAAAACAATTAATTAATGCCATAGAAAGCAAAGAATCTAAGGCTATTTGGTGCGCGAGAGGTGGTTATGGAAGTTATGATTTAATTCCTGATCTGATTAAAGAAAAAAAACATATTCAAAATAAGATTTTTATTGGTTTTAGTGATATTACATGTTTACAAATTTTTTTTAGTGAAAAATGGCAATGGCGAGAAATGATTTATGGACCAATGCTCGCCCAGCTTGCTTTTAATAAAGTATCAAAAAATAGTCAAGATGAAATTTTTGATCTCTTATTTTCAAAGAAAAATTTATCATACGACATCAAGCCCTTGAATAATATTGCTCAAAAAAACTTTAAAGTAAAATCAACCTTAGTCGGAGGCTGTTTAAGTGTTTTATGTTCAAGCTTTTCAACTAATTATGAAATAGATTTTAAGAATAAAATTCTTTTTTTAGAGGATATTGACGAGAGTGGCGAAAAGATTGATAGATATTTTTCTCAGATACTACAAATTATTATTGATAAAAATAGGCTTCCCAAGGCTATTATTCTTGGTAATTTTTTTCAAAATGTTACTAAAAAACAAAAGAAAAAAGATATCGAATTGGCTATTGGTAAATTAGTTGAGAAGGTAAATTTATGCAACCTAAATATAGCAATTTATCAAGATAAATCAATGACTCTGGGACATTCTTTCGATATTAAGCCAATTATAATAGGTTATAAAACTCAAATTGAAAAAAATAAATTAATTCAAAAAATTAAATGATTTGATTTTTATCTTTATAATAAGTACAATTTTATTTTAATTTGTTAATTAAATTTCTATTTTTTTAAAATAGATTATAAAGATCTAAGAAATGATTGAGATTCAAACTAAAAACCTAAAAGAGAATATTCAAGATAAAACTATGACCATTAATTTTGGTCCACAGCATCCCGCTGCGCATGGCGTTCTGAGGTTAATTCTTGAAATGGATGGTGAGGTTATTACCCGAGCGGATCCTCATATCGGACTTTTGCATCGCGGTACTGAAAAATTGATTGAGCATAAAACTTATCTTCAAGCCGTCGGATATTTTGATCGCCTAGACTATGTTTCTCCTATGTGTCAAGAGCATGCCTACGCTTTAGCTGTAGAAAAATTATTAGGTTGTGAAATTCCTCGTAGAGCAAAATTTATAAGAGTTTTATTCTCTGAAATAACTAGGGTTTTAAATCACATAATGGCGGTTACAACTCAGGCTCTTGACGTTGGTGCTATGACACCACTTTTGTGGATGTTTGAAGAAAGAGAAAAAATGATTTCTTTTTATGAAAAAGTAAGTGGTTCTCGAATGCACGCAGCCTACATCCGCCCAGGTGGAGTTCATCAGGACCTTCCAGATGGTTTGCTTGAAGAAATTATGATTTTTGCAGAAAATTTTCCTAAAATATTAGCTGATATGGAAAGTTTACTTTCTGAAAACAGAATTTTTAAACAAAGAATGGTTGAAATTGGTGTTGTATCAAAACAACAAGCTCTCGATTGGGGATTTTCTGGACCCATGATTAGAGGTAGTGGAATAGCTTGGGATCTAAGAAAATCACAACCATATGAAATATATTCCGAATTGGATTTTGACATCCCAATTGGAAAGAATGGTGATTCATATGATAGATATCAAATTAGAGTTGCAGAAATGTACGAATCTATTAAATTGATAAAACAATGTTGTGAAAAAATGCCAAAAGGAGAAATAATGACATTGGATAGTAAAATTGCTCCTCCAAAAAGATCGGAAATGAAAGAATCAATGGAAGCAATGATTCATCATTTCAAGCTTTATAGCGAAGGCTATCATGTTCCATCAGGAGAAGCATATGCTTGTGTTGAAGCACCCAAAGGTGAATTTGGAGTTTATATAATTTCTGATGGCACAAACAAGCCTCAGAGATGTCGCGTAAGGGCTCCTGGCTTTGCTCATCTTCAAGGTCTTGATTTTATGGTTAAGGGTCACATGCTTGCAGACGTTGTCACTGTTATTTCTACACAAGATATTGTATTTGGCGAAATTGATCGCTAAATATTTTAAAAATTAATTTTTTTCTTTATGCCACCAGTAAAAGAAGGATTTGATGTGCATCAGGTAGAGACTGCAACGGCGTTAGGTGAAGCTGATCTCACTGTCGTTGATGCTGATGTTGCGGAGATGCGGACTCATAAAGGCTCTCCTATTGTTCATATGTCCTCTTCGGAATCTGATTTATCAAAAAGAATTTTGGTAAAAAAACTACCTGCAAAAAAGAATCCATTTCTTACAATTGGATTATTAGGAGCTAACGCATCTTCAATTTCAAGAATCAATGAGCTATTTATAGAGGCTGGGTGTAAAATGGGTTATAAGGATGATCAAGATCATCCAGATTATATTGCAATTGCGCATCTTCCAAGTTTAGACATTAAAAGCAAATTTAAGTACTCATTAGAGTTGCTGAAGGATTTGGGTTGTCAATCAGTTTTTATTGATATACCGGGCATTGATAAAAAGTCGGAAATTTACAAATACGCAGAATTACTAGGTTTAAGGGTTTTATTTACAGGAAAAGATTATAATAGAAATTCATCTGATGAGGTGGGAGATATTTTATCTGAAGAGATTGATAAGGCTCTTAGTGACAGGGATAGGGAAAATTTTAGAAGTTACAATCCCCAAGAAATTCAGCTTTCAGAATCGGTTTGTGAAGCTTTGCAATCTAGAAAAGAGCGAATCATGGGGTCATTGTCTAAAAAAGTTGACAAATATAAATTTATAAAAGAATATGTTGGTGTTATAGGTGGAGCCGGGCCGCAAGCAAGCGCAAATCACTGTAAATATCTAGCGCAAGAAGGGTTGCCTTTTATCCATTATTCATTAAATTGCGCTCCTGGAAAGCATAGATTTGAAACTGGTGTGGGTCCTTCATATATTCCTTTTTACGATTTTGTAACAAGTATTTTTGATAAACTTGGGATTTCTCAGATAACAATACCTTGTAACACGGCTCACAAAAGATTGGAAGAATACTGTTCTCCATCAACTTTACAAAAAGTAGTTGACATAAGAAGATCATCTTTTGAGGAGATCGCGAAATATAGCGGGGCAGCACGTCCTCAAGCTATAATTCTTGGCACAGATTTCACTGTTGGGGTTACAAGTGCGCGATATCTTCCAAAAGTAACAAGATCTTTAGACTCTGAACATGCATCGCATAAAAAGGATGATGGTCAAGTAGAAAGAAGATTGCAATTATTAAAAGCCGATCCACATAGTTTAGCTTGTGTTGGTGGTGCTTTAGAGCAAGAGGGTTTTTTTCTTGGAAGCTATCAAAAATTTGCAAATGAAAATTCTTTTTTAATCAAATTATATCCACCAACATCCCCTCAAATGCAGGATGATGTGCTAAAAATTATTTATGATGTTAAAGCTGGAAAAGATCTTAAATGTCAGCAAAGCCTTTTATCTATTATCAAGTCTATTAGGGATCATATAGGTGATAGAGATGGAGAGGTGCCGGTTATTCTTGCATGCACAGAACTTCCTCTTGCCCTATCTCAAAGTCAAATGATGGAAAATAACTGTATCGATCCATCTTTTATGGCCGCATCCCAGGCATATCGCAAATTTATTGAGAGTAAGACCTTAACTTCTTCATCAGTTTCTGTTTCTTGCTTTTCAAGGGCAGTTGATCATGCTGCGGCAAAAAAACAAGATTTACTACTATCTTCATAATAATTTTTTATGATCAATAATCTTCTAATATTAAAAAGATTTTCTTATTTAATTATATTTCTGATAGCAAATATTTTTGTTTTTATTTCAATTTCACAAAAGAATAATGAAATTGAGAAGATTTTATTTAAGTCTGCTGATCAAATTAAGAAAAGCCTTGATTACGATTTTGATTATATAAAATATCAATTATTTTATATTTCTGAACAAATATCAAAATCAAATCTAGACAAAAAATATACCAGCAAAATCCTCAAAGATTTTACTTCCACTGTTAATGAAAAAATTGATATTGCAATAAATTGGAATAATTTTTCAGTTATTGACAGAGACAATAAACTTATTATTGATGCTCAAGATGGTGAAATTAACTATCCTATTGATCTTAGTGGAAGAGATTATCTTAAAAGGACCGCATATTTACCAAATGAAATAATAATTGGAGAGCCGGTATATGGAGCTCTTTCAAATAGATTTATTATCCCAGCGGCAATTGGAATTTTTGATGATAATCAGAAATATATTGCAACTTTAGTTTTTGGATTTGATATTGAAAAAATTACTAAAAGACTCGAGAAGATTCTTGATAATCCTGATGTCAGCTTTGCTTTTTTTTATAATAAAAATTTTGTTTTTGCTTCATCAAATTTTGCAAAAAATAATATAAAAAATATTGAAGATAAAATATTGGCGTCAGACAGTAACGATATTTCTGGGGGCATGATTATTAAGCAAAATATTTTTAATAGCTCTTCAGCTAATGTTTTTTTTCAAGAGTTTAGAAAAAATTCCATTGATTTTGTTGTATATTACAGTCCAAAGGTTTATCAGAGTGAATTAATTGATGTTATTTTGAAAGAAATTTTATTGTTTTTTGGACTATTTTTTTTGTGGATGATACTTCTTAGAAGGATTGATAAAAAAATTATAGCTCCAATTTCTCAATTATCTGATTTGGCAAATAAAATTCTAAATAATGACAAAAATATAAAAGTCGAGAAACCTTTAGCAGAAGAATTTAAGGGGTTATATGAAGCACTAATAAATTTAAAAAAATCAACTTATAGAGAAAGAGATCTTATCATTGAGCTACAAAATGCCAATAAAAAAATAGCTAAAGAAAATTTAAATAAAAGCGAATTTTTGTCGGCAATATCTCATGATATTAGAGGTCCGCTATCCTCGGCTATTATGATAATTCAAAATTTTGATGAAGCTAATCTAAAAGAAAATTTAAGAGATGCAGAATTCTGTATCAATGATGCACTTTTATTTATAAATGATCTTCTTGATGTTTCAAGAATCTCAAACTCTATATTTTCAATTGATATGTCAAAAAAAATAGATGTTTGTGGCATTATTGAAAGAATGATTAGAATAAACAATAATTTTGCAAGAAAAAAGAATATTGAAATATCTCTAAATTGTGATGATCATTGCGAAGAAATAAATCTTGATGAAAAAAGAATTAAGCAAATAATATCTAACTTAATTAATAATTCTATAAAATATAGTCAAAATAATTCTAAAATAGAAATACATGTCTTAAAAGAAATTGATAATGGAAATAAAATACTAAAAATTATTATTAA
>Ga0214917_10000069_pt1 | contig 117076 bp, 117 predicted proteins | sample LL_1208_BB_MetaG_FD_177983 | JGI IMG/M metagenome (GOLD analysis project Ga0214917, IMG submission 177983) | Freshwater microbial communities from Lake Lanier, Atlanta, Georgia, United States - LL_1208_BB | ecosystem: Environmental > Aquatic > Freshwater > Lake | place: USA: Georgia... | reverse complement strand
GAGTTGATAGATGAATAGTGCTGCGCAAGCTGCAGGTAAATGGTTGGCCAATTACCTCAGCAAAGAAATGGAGATCAAATGCACGGCTCCGCCATCCAACCCCTTGCATCTTCAAGCAAGCTTGCGTCCTGGCGATGTGCTTTTGGTTGAGGGTAATACAAGACTCAGCACAGCCATCAAATACCTGACCCAATCCACATGGTCTCATGCCGCACTTTATGTTGGACTCAATTTCAGTTCAACTGCGCCTGAAGGGCATTGTCTTGTCGACGCTGACACCGTGCATGGCGTGCGAAGCGTTGATCTTGGAAAGTTTGCCCATTTGCACACCAGAATATGCCGACCAATAGGTCTCAGTCAAGACGAAAGAATTGCCGTCACTCGGTCTGCAATTTCTAAAATTGGTTACCGATACGATCTGCGTAACGTTTTTGATCTTGCAAGATATTTATTGCCCACGCCACCCGTACCTACCAAATTTCGCAGACAACTTCTGTCTTTGGGCAGCGGTGATCCTTCGCGCGCTATTTGCTCTACTTTGATTGCCGAAGCCTTTCAAAGCATCCGTTATCCAATACTTCCCTTGGAACAAAGCAGCAGTTCACTGTTTTCCAGCAATAATCATTCGTCTCAGCCAATTGCCTTTCAACCCAAACACTACTCATTTCTCACGCCAAGAGACTTTGATGTTTCACCCTACTTCGCGATCATCAAGCCAACGGTTGAATGTGGTTTTAATTTCCATAATCTGGAATGGGTTGCGTGAGAACTGGAATCATGGCTGTTGAGTCATGAAATTACCATGGCACTTTCAATTTGGAGTGCCCACATGTGATGCATACCCCTCAAATCAAAATGAGTCAGTTGCTTGAATCTTCCAAGACTCACACGCATTCGAAGCCTTGACCTCAGGATAGTGGTGCATCAACTGTAACTTTCGAATGAACAACGTGCTGTTGAAATATCTGATGCCACATCGCAACCCGGTTGAGGAAGTCACAGACGGCAAAATATAGCTGCAACTGCTGCACATTGGATTTGATTTCAGTTGGGGTGAGGATTGATCCATTTCTCAGCGATACAAATACTTCAAATGGGCCTTGACTAATTTTGGTGCACGAAATCATCATTTTGGAATTCATGAATTGACGCAGCAATTTTCATGACAAGCATTCCAAGCTCGCACTGCACCTTATTGGTGCACTGACAGAATTTGCTTTGCCCATTCCGGGCATCAATGGATTCAAAGCGTCGTCGCATCTTTCATGGACGATGACAATCATCAAGCAGAAAAATCAATCCTGGCATTAGCGGGATTGTGATTGAATGAATTTTTACGCTTGCTCAATGACATTCCATCTTGTGTGTTGGCTTGTGGGTGGACCTGCAGACCTCGACTTTGTAACTCCAAACCAAAATGCTGAGCCGAATAAAGGTTGCTGCTTTGCAAGGCTGTGCCGATTTTTGTGATGTTTATGTCGCCCGACACTGATGGGTCAAAATTGATAAGTGCCGTAAAAGCCAAACGTGAGCCATCCAAATCTCCCGCCTTCAAACTTTGCAGCAATGCCTGCAGTTTTTGCTGGCGACGATTCTGTCTTTCATTTTGAGGCGAATTGTTGCCACCCCATTGCCTGGCTTTTCCGTCAACACGGTACGAAAATAAAGTATCCATGACACCTTCTCCTTCCGATCGGATTCCTCAGTTTTGCTTCACCCCATCATCTTTTAATTATTAACGTTTCAAAATTGGGTGATTGGCTGTCTCTTGTGACATATTTTGAATAGATCAATAAAAATTGAATGTCAAGAAATCAGCCAATCGAATATTTAAAAGCATAAATCAGGCCAATTATTGTTTCCTCAAGGTATATATACACAATGGCACCGATTGAACAGCGCTTGGCATCTGACTAGGGGATGGACAACATGGAACCAATGAATGAAGCACCTTGATTTGATTAGTTATAATAATGAAAACCCATCAATTTCAAACGGGACAATCAAACCCATGTGCGGCTTGAATCGCATCCATTTTTATATTCACTTTGTGACAACAACATCCGTTCATCTTCGTAAATATTGATTGAATCACATCATGATCAGCATTACCTACATTAGCAAAGAAACTTTGCCGTTTGGCTCCATTGACTTGCTCAAGCTTTTGGATCAATGTCATAAAAACAACTCCTCTTGCGGCATTACTGGAATGTTGATTTACGGTAATGGCACTTTTTTACAATGTCTTGAAGGAGAGTCTTCTGCCGTTGAGCAAATGTTGGAAAAAATCAAGTCAGATGCCCGACATAAGGACTTTAAAATCTTAAGCAATATCAAAATTCAAAACCGATTGTTCAGCAAATGGAACATGGGTTTTGAACGACTTACCGAAAAATCAGTTGTCGATAAGCCTGGCCTCCAAAAATTTGAATATCAAAATTTCAATGCCAATTATCTGATTGAAAATTCATTGGCAGCAGACAAATTGTTGAGTCGCCATCGCTCCGAAAATTCAGATCCTGTATCCATGGAAGTAGATGCGCGCGACAAACTTATCTTTGAACTGCGGCATGCGCTCGCAACTGCCCATCATCAAAATGAAATTTCATCTTTATTGATTGAATCCTTGCTGGCATCTTCTCAACAAAATATCAAAAGCTCTGCTCATATTGATCTGTGCCGCAATGTATTGAAAAACATGCAGGGGTGTTGAAAAAATCATTTCAGCGAATGAGTCTCTGGAGATGGCCTCAGGATCAAATCCGAACGACGCTGGCCCTTTGACCACTATAGGAGCTGGTTCCAGCGTGACTTGATTCAATAGCACGGACTTCAAGACCGCGGAACTTTGAAAGTGCACTGGGGCTGCGTGGTACCTACCCTCCGTGACCCATGCCGAACTCTGCCCATAAATGGGGATATTTTGAGAAAATTTTGCTCACACACTGGTCACTGACATGGTGTAAGATTTTTTTTCAAATTGATCTGTAGGAGCAAAGAAATGGGTTTGTTTGATGTCTTTAAAAGTGAGCCCCTGAAACTGTCACCCAAATTGGCTTTGGCCGTGGGGATTTTGTACATGATGGCAGCCGATGGTGAGATTGAGTCAGAGGAAATCGGTCAATTGCAATCGGTGGTGGGCGGTGACCAAGACCTCATCAGCTCGGCCCTCAAGTACTTGCGCAGCGTGAAGTACGAGCAGTTTTTAGCAGATGCTGCTGCACTGCTCAATGAGCGTCAAAAGCTTTGTTTGCTCATCAACATGGCAGACTCCCTTCTGTCTGATGGAAGGGCTGAACAGTCTGAGCAACAGGCATTTGGCCATGCGCTGAGTGCGTTTGGAGTGACTGAAGATGCCTTCAAGGGTTACCTTGAAACCCTGGCCATCAAAAATGACCGCGCAATTTTCAATTGATCCCAGCAAGGGTTTCACGCATCAGAGGTTGATGCGTGAAACTTTCTGGCCATCCAGCCCAGCATATTTCGTCTCACAAAATCTCATGCACCCTATCTGTACAGGGGCAGAGTTCAGTTGCTGATCCACCCACGCAATCCTTCAGGTCTTGCACGCAATAAGCAACGCAATAATCAGATGCGAGATCTTGGTCGCGACACACCCATGAAATTACTCATCCTAAGCTGCTTACAAGCCCTGGTAATTTCCTGCGCTTGGTCTCAGCAACAGCCAGTCACGAGCTTGCCGCCCAAAACGGTTGAACTTTTGATGCAATCTGTAGTTGCAGTTCAGACCCAGACAGATGATGACGCCAGCACCCGCAGCACACTGGGTCAACTTCGTCAAGGCTCGGGCGTGGTGATTGCGCCTGATTTGGTCCTGACCATTTCTTACTTGCTGATCGAAGCGCTGTCAGTCGACTTGATTGACCGGCATGGCAGACGTGTTCCCGCACAAGTGAAAGCCGTGGACACCGTCAGTGGCTTTGGCTTGGTTCAATCTTTGGTGCCTTTGCGCTTGGAACCTGTTTCAATGGGGGACACGGACACAGTAAACGTTCCAGCCAAGGTGCTGACATTGGGCCAAGGCGAGAGCGAACTCACCGAACTTCAGTTGGTCTCGCGCAAACCATTTGCGGGCAATTGGGAATACCTCCTTGAATCCCCGCTCTGGACCATGCCAGCAGTGAACAATTGGAGTGGTGCTGGTCTGTTCGATACCCATGGCCGATTGATTGGCCTGGGGTCCTTGTTGGTGCCAGATGTTTTCAGCGACACAAACCCCGTGCTGGGTAATTTGTTTGTACCCCTCAATGAACTCAAGCCCCATTTGGCTGCCTTGCTGCGAAATGGAAAACGCGAGGGACCCGCCCGATCTTGGCTGGGCATCAGCAGTCAGGCAGTGCGTGGGGGCGGATTGATGGTACAAAGAGTCACTCCAGACAGCCCAGCCTCTCTGGCCGGTATTCAAACAGGTGATGTCTTGATGGCCCTGCAAGGTCGAAATATCGAAAATTTATCCGACTTTTATCGCCAATTGTGGCAATGGGGTCCTGCAGGCAGCACCTTGGAGATCACGTTGAAAAGACAGGGACTAGAGAAAAAAATTCAAATCATCACAGGGGACCGAGCCCAATCCATGAGGCCGCCCAAAGGTATCTGATATCACTTATCAGACCTTGGATGAACGCCCAACACAAACACAAATGTGCCACAGGGCGACAATTTACTTGCTCGGATAAGCTGTGCGCTGAGCATATGGATCAGCCTTTTTGGCGGGCGATTCAATCAAGGACTGTGTGCCTGTCACACAGACGACCTCAATTGCTTCTACCATGGTGGAAAATAATGAGTCATCTTTGTGAATGCTTTTGCTGTTCTGATTGGGTGAAACCAAAAAGATGCAAACAAACTGCGATGATGGACGACTAAACCGATTGAACACCAGCGTTCAACAAACCCCTGAATTGAAAAACTTTATACCATGACCACAGTCAAGCAGTGTATAGATCAAAAAAATAACCTCATTTTCTCGGTTTCTACCAATGACACCATCGAAGTCGCACTCAAATTGATGAGAGACAACAGAGTTAGAGCAATTCTGGTCATCGACAATAAAAAATTAATGGGCATTGTTTCGCAAGGTGACTGTGCCATCAAGGTCTTATTGCCTCACAAAGATCCAAGAGCCACCTTGATATCAGAAGTCATGACCGCCAATCCTTTGACCGTTGGACTCAACAACACGCTGGATGAGTGCATGGCCATCATGATGCATAAGCACATAAGACATTTACCAGTCCTCGATTCCAATCAAGTCATCGGTGTAGTATCCGTTGGCGACATAGTTAAAAATGTCATTGAGCATCAAGGCAGCCAAATCGCGTTTTTAGAAACATACATAAAAGGCCATGGCGCCTGACACATTGCGCTGGTATCCCATTGATCGAAGCAACCAGGTTGGGCTAAGCTTACAGAGCATTTGCAAAACCCATCGGACTGACTTTTTGCCATTTAGAAACAATTGTTCCAAACCGACTGTGCATTACTTTTAGGCTACTTCTTCAGGTCAATTGCGCAGAGAGCGAAAATTGATAGTGCCCCGAGTGCAATGGTTATCCCCAGGGCTCCTACACCCCACTGAGTTAACGCCAGTCCAAACATCCAAGGCGCAAATGCTGAGCATATTCGAGCAGGCAACATAATCCAACCTTGCCTGTAGCCGTACCCACTTGAACCAAATAAAGCCAGCGGCAAAGTGCCTTTGGCTATTGTCAAAACGCCGTTGCCGGCCCCGTGAAGAAGTGCAAAGATCGGTGCTGCGACGGGTCCCAAAACAACCATCAAGAGAGCACCCATTGGGTGAGCCATTGCAGCAAGACGAGCAGAAAGCAAAGGATGCATTTTGCGCAACAACCCAAATTCCAAAATTCTTGCCATGACTTGAGCGGGTCCAATGATCGCACCAACGGCAATCGCATTGACTAGACTCACGCCAGCGGCTTCAAGCATTCTCGGCCAATGGGATGCCATCGCAGTACTGGTAAACCAAGTTACTGAGAACACAAAAGACAGCAGAAGTGCCTGTCTCAGCGTTGGCGCTTTCTGATCTTTTGGTGGAGCCATGGGCATATCGGCTTGAGGCTTATGTTCTTCACTGCCATTGGCGATATCCCATCGTTTGATTGTGGATAGCCAGTCGATGGCCAAATTAAGCGGCATAGCCAACAACATATGTAGCGATGCCCATGCCCAACAAGCCTCTCGCCAGCCCCAATAACTCAGGAACCATCCACTCAAGGGCCAGCCAACCGTGCTGGCGAAACCTGCGATCAGCGTGATGCCAGTAATTGCTGATCGTGCAGATTGACCGTAAATTCGAACCAACGTTGAAAATGCCGATTCATAAAGACCGCCAGCCATACCCAAGCCAATCATGAACCATGCAAGATAAAGCCCTGACGCACCGGTGGCAAATCCAAGAAGAATAAGTCCTGCAGCAAACAAGACATTTGATGCAGGCAGCACCCTGTGGCCGCTCAAGTTGTCAATCGCTTTGCCAAACACGGGGCCGAAAACTGCAGAGACAACCAAAGACATTGAAAATGCCAGGTAAAAATCCGATGTATCCATTCCTAAATCCAGAGAAATTGGATCAGCAAGAATGGCAGGCAAGTAATAAGTAGAAGCCCAAGCGATTGTTTGCGTCACCCCCAAACTGGCAACCAATGGCCACAGACTTCTCACCATAAAAGGACCAACACTTGAGCTTGTCCGAATGAACCAGTTTGTGTTTGATTTTCGACTGGACTGCTGCCAGCAGAGAAGACTTTGAATTTGCCTTGCCCAATGTGGTTGAGCATCGCTTCAGCCATGATGCTGCGCGCAGAGTTGTGGGTACAAAGAAAAAGGACGTTCAAAGGTTTGACTTCAGTCATTTTGGAATACCTCTCATCTAATGTCAAAAACTCAAATGCTGATCACCTTCAGCGAAGATCAAATTTGCGCCAAAGCGAGGGTGCATGTTCATCACATTACCAAGCAGTTATAAAGAGCCCAACTCTTCGTTAAATAAAAGTTTCCAGGCTGCTTTATACGCCACGATCTCTCTTGTCGGCATTGGCAAACGGTTCAAGAAATACCTGAGATTTTTTGTCCATTCCTCAATTTTGTCCATCCTATCCCCGCCAATGTCGAGTGCCGCTAAAAATCTGTAAGGCTTTGCAACGATCAAATTGGTCCACGCTTGAGCATCGCTCCAAAATCTTGCATGTCTTTCACCACTTGGTTGGTATCTAGAAAGCGCATCACCAAAAGCGGTGTCTATATAGAGATTAGGAAATTGATCCAACCATTTCTCAAGCATCGCAGGGCCATACTGTGTGGACCGTTGCTGATATCTGATTTGTGCCAAATGACACCAAATAACCTTGGCCTTTGGAAACTTACCCAACATACGCGCTAATGGTTCAAGAAGTTTGTCTTCAATTTCGTAGTGAATCTGAAATGGAATACCTGTTTTCTCAGCGAGCATGAACACTCGCTCCATCAAGGGTCCATCAATGGCCACCTCCACGTCTCGAAAAAATGCACCTCGGCTAATTTGTCGCGGAGATGGGTAATGTCGAACTTCAAACTCACCCATCAACGGGTAGTTATGCCCTGGAATGAACTTTTCCAAAGCCATCAAAAAATCCAGCGGAAACTTAGTCCAAGCGGGGTGGTTTCCGCCATTGCCTGTAGGGATGAAATATTCAGGAAACTTCACAAATGACTCAAGGGCGTGGTCGCTCCAAATAGCGCCTTGTTCTACTAATTTACCTGGTTGATCTACAGATAAACACATCATGGCGATGCCCGCCCTGTCCATAGATCGGGTAAAAGCAGATAAGTCAATCTCTAAAGGGTTGTATGAGCTTTCAATGTCGATTATGGGAAGTAAGCCAGTATTCTTAATCTTTCTGATTCGCTCTAAATAATTCGCCCGTACACTTTGAAAATCAAAACCCTCTGCGGCGTTTGCATTTCTGGAGTAAAAAAGTGCAAGTGGTAACGCAAAGCCTTGTGCGACAAAAAGTCTTTTGGAGAGATTCAGCATCGATGGCCCCTCAGTTATAGCAATTTTGTATCCGCCGATCGCAAGTCGACTTAAATTCACTGCTGTCTGACCCAGAGTGAAGGGATATGTCCTCTATTTTTGTCATTTGCTGGACAGGATTTTCGCTTAATAGCACCCTAGATCTGCCGGTTGGCAATTAGCCCTGCAGAGCATAAAATCATACAAACATGAGCGTTATTTGAAAAAAATCATCATCATTGCAGGACCCAACGGCGCGGGCAAAACCACATTTGCCCGTGATTTCTTGCCTGCTGAAGCCCAAACGCTCAGGTTTATAAATGCCGATTTGATCGCTGCTGGCTTGGCTCCATTCAATCCAGAGACAGCTTCTTTCAAAGCTGGCCGCCTGATGCTGGAAGAAATCGACGAATGCGTGGATGCCGGACAAAGCTTTGCGTTTGAAACCACGCTGTCAGGCTTGGCCTATTTGAAAAAGATAGCTGTATGGCAGCACCTTGGCTATCAAGTTAAGCTGTGGTTCTTGTCTTTGCCCAATGAGGACATCGCCGTATCCAGGGTTGCGCGCCGCGTTCTGCAAGGTGGCCACAACATTCCTGAAGACGTTATTCGCCGACGCTTCAAAGCTGGTTTAGCCAACTTCCATCAGCGTTACAGCAAGGTAGTTGATTCTTGGGCTTTGTACGACAACTACGGCATTGAGCCCAAATTAATTGACTGGAGCAATAAATGAATCCCAAAGATATCCGTACTTCAACTGATCCAGACTTAGCAGGTTCCTTTGCAGCCATTCAACGTGCTGCTCGTTCAGCGCAAGATCTTGCAATCAGAACTAACACAAGCATTCTTGTATCGGTAGATGGAAAAGATGTTGAGCTGACAGCGGCTGATTTGATCAAGATGCGTGAAAAAGAAAAGCATCAGTCACACCAGTGAGCGCAAAAGCGCCCATCTGATAGCCAGTCGCACTCTGGCTTTTTTATCCACCCTACCTGCATGCAAGTGATAAGTACTTGATGCACACCTATCAAGTATCAGTTCGCGCACAGGTCCAAGGCCGTAGCCAAGTGATCCGAACTGAGGTACGGGCTCTGAACGCGCAGGACGCGCGATGGTTGCTATGGGCGCAGTGGGGATTTCACAGCATCCAGTGGGGGCCAACACAGGTCAAAAACTCAAATTAAGTGCCAGCAAACCTTTTTGAAAATCACTTCCAGCGAAGGTCCAATTTACGATTGTGTGCGGCGCAATCGTGCAAGTAAAGGTTAATCAGGCTTTGGTACGGAATGCCAACTTGCTCAGAAATACCTTTGAAGTACCCGATTGAGTACTCATCCAAACATATAGTGATCGGCTTGGTCAATTTCGCAGCAAAAGTATTCTTTCGTGCTTTGCTGAAATCGTATTCTTTTCTCATGGTGATCCTTTCATCGGTATTGCTTGGATTCATGGCTTGTGGTTTTTCGTACAGAAATAATTCTGATCACGTTAACCTGCTCTCGATAGCAACGGCAAAACAAAAGACCTTGCGCGAACTGCTCATGCCAAGTAAAACAAAACTACCCTCAAATCAATCAAAAGCCAGCTCAACTTTGCACCCTACGCGTGAGGCCAAAGTGATGAGCATATCGAGGCTGAACTTTTCAGTCTTGCCGCTCAAAAGATCACTCACCCTGCTTTGCGCTACCCCAAAGCGCTCTGCAACTTGAGCTTGAGTCCAACCTTCTGATTGGACAATAATGCGAACGTGGTCGATCAACTCCGCTCGCATCTCCATAACCTTGGCGTGCGCTAAATCACTCACCCACCAACTCCATGACTAACTCGCGGGGGTTATCTGTGCGTTCGCTCACATCTAACATTTCAATGCCAAGCACTTTGCCTTCGCGGTCATAGTCAAAAACCACACCGGGTCGAATTTCTTCACTCTCAGCCACAGTGCCTGCACGCAAGCGGATATACATGGCGTCAGCTTGCTGATCGTATTCAATTTTCATGGTGAAACTCCATACTTTTCAAACTTGCTAGTTGCCATCACAGTGACGACCAACACAACGACGTCACCTTCAGTTATAACTCGAAGCAACTGCTTGTTACCAGATCTTTGAATGAATCCTTGTGACTCTATTCGACCATGGTCAGCAGGTATTTGCCGAATAGGATTTTTCAGCGTCGCCTCCACCTCCTGTTGGCTGATACCTCGCTCAGCCATTCGGGCTAGAGCATGTTTTGTGTAGGTGATTGTCATTTTTTCAATTATATAACTACTTTTATAATCCTAAAATTGTATTTCAGTACTCGCTGGGCAACATGATCACCCAGTGCACGCCATCCCAGCACCCTTTTTGGCAGGAGGGCTGGTCAGATAGCTGAGACTTGAGTGCAATGCTTGTAGGGCTTGCAAGCAAACAGCAGCTCACCATAAACACGCGAGATAAAAATTAGATCGATTTCTGATCCGGAAATCTATGAAAACACATTGAAAAATCTATGAATAGTAGTATGGGACCAGTATACTACAAATTTCTTAAAGTAAAGCGCCAATAACAGCGCTTAAGTAGTTGAAAATAAAAGGGAATTTTTGGTGCGTGGTGAGGGTTTCGAACCCCCGACCCCCGCCGTGTGAAGACTCCTTTAGACCACTACTTTCCTCAATGAATTCATTGAGTTAGCTGCTTTCTGGTAACTCAAAGTAGTATAGAAGTTGTATGGTTATGAAATTAATTTACGGCTCTTTTCTTTCGAAAAAATATCAACGCACTTGAAATCAGCAAGCCCATCTCACGCCGCCGAGATTCCTCCAGTGACGCTGATCGTCTGTCCAGTAATCTTGCAAGCTGCCGGGCTGGCAAGAAAGGCAATCAGATCCGCAACTTCATCAGATGTCACCACGCCCAGCGAGGCCATAGCCTCAGCTTTGCCGAACAGGCGACGCGCGAACTCGTTGTCTTGCAACCTCGTATAAAGTGCAGTTCCCTTGACGATGCTAGGCGTCACGCAGTTTATTCGAATCCCGTCACGCTTGGCTTCGATAGCCATACCCCTGCAGAACATGGCGATAGCCGCCATTGCAGCGCCGATCACGCTCTCGCCGGGTGTAGCTATCTTTGCAGCGTCAGAAGCCACGCACACGATGGAACCTGAGCCTTGTTGCCGCATCACGTCATAGGCAGCCCGTGCAGGCAAAATCACGCACGCTGCTACAGCACTCAGAGCTGGCATGAGATTCGAAGTCGATATGTCTGCCAGTAACTGCGGCATTACATCTGCAGCTGCGCAACTGACCAGGGCGTCGATCCCATCCATTGCCTTTACGGCGTCTTCCATTGCGCGCTCGATGTCCCTTGAATCCGAAGCGTCGCAAGGTGTGTAGTGCGTCGTCAAAGCCGGGTATTGCGCGGCGAGAGCAGCCCGTGCCGCCTCTCCCCTTTCAAGAGAACGGCCACAAAGAACGATCGCTTGCGATCCAGTTGCCGCAAAGCGATGCGCGGTGGCAAGGCCTATCCCCGATGTGCCACCGACGATGACCACACGACTCGCGGAACGATGATGTACCGCCTGAGGGGATATTGACTCTGCCAGCACGCTGCTCTCTTGTTGACGTCAGAACGGCAGTTGCGGGGCGGTAACAGTCCAACGCCCTCCTTTAACCTGCGACAAGGAAGAGAACTCTGCGCCGAAATGCTTGGCGCCACTCAACTTTACATCAGGTCCACCAAAAGGGTCACGATAGATGCCAATCGCAGGGAAAGCCGCCATCAGGGAAGATACAGTCAGGTCGCGCCCCGCATTCTGTAGCGCGCGAACCGTGACGTCTGCCATGGTGTAGCCGATCACAGCTTGCGGTGAGGGATCAATGTTGTACTTTGCACGGTACCGATCCGCCCACTCCGCCACTTTTGGTTGCGTTGCGCGAATGGCCTTGAAGTCGGTGATATAGAAAGGTGCCGCTGTGTAGAACCCCTCCATTGCCGGATTCTCGGCAACAGGTGGTACCAGCGCTCCCAATGCAGACACAACTGGCGCATCCCACCCTGCAGCACGCACGGCGGTGTAAATTTGCGTTGCGTCGCGGGCAACAGTCCCCAAGAACAGGGCCTGGCAACCAGAGTTGCGCAGCTGAAGCACGGCGGCAGTGAACTCTGTCTCGGTCGGACGGTGTTTACCTGACGCAGTGATGGTCAACCCCAGACGTTCGGCTGCGCTCTTGATGCCCGCCTCGACTTCTGCGCCATAGTCATTGGCCATGATCTGGTAGCAAATTTTCTTAGCTCCTCGGTCTGAGAAATACTTTACAGCGCCGCGCATCGTATCCCGGTCATTCAGCAGGAACGGTAGGCGCAGCGGGTGGGGAGGCTCGGACATCGACAGACCTGCCGACAAAGGAAAAAGATACGGAAACCCAGCGTCAACCACACTTTTCATGATCGCGTTGTTTGGTGGTGTGCCCAGCGTGGATATAAAAGCAAACACCTTGTCAGAAGTCATCAGTTTGTCAGCGGCCTTGATCGCGATGGGGATCTGATACTGCATATCCTCAACAATGAATTCAATCCGGCGACCATTTACACCGCCAGCTGCGTTGGCCTCGTCAAAGCGCATCCGGATGCCATTGGTGGCAGAAACCCCCCAGCTGGCCAGAGCACCGGAGAGGTCAGTGACAGTTCCGATCTTTATCGAATTTGAAGTGACTCCCCTCGTCTCAGCTTGAGCTGGCTCAGGCAGTGTTGTTAGCGCGAAGATCGCACCAAGTAAAAGGGCAATAGATTTCATCTTGCTATCTCCAGTTAGTTTTTAAAGGATCAGGACGAGTCACCGACGGCAAACACATTGTCAATCAGCGTCCTGCACTTCTGATTGACGATGTTGAAAACAAGTGGATTCATTATTAAAGCGTTACTCCTCGGCAGGTTTTGAAGGACTTGGCGACGCGTCTGAGGCATACATTTCGTCAATCAGCATGCCGTACTTCTGGCTGACGATGTTGCGCTTGAGTTTCATCGTCGGCGTCAACTCCTCGTCCTCGGCGGTCAGCAAAACGTCGATCAGACGGAAGCGTTTGACCTGCTCTACCGATGAGAATTTCTGATTGACATGGCCGACCTCGGCCTCAACTAGCGCAAGTATTTCCGGCCGTGCACAAAGGGAGCGGTAATCCGTGAACGGAATTCCGTGCACCTGTGCGTAATGTTCAGCGTTTTCCTTGTCTAGCATCACCAGGGCAGTAAGGAACGAACGGCGGTCGCCAATAACAACGCTGTCCGAGATGTAGGCAGAATACTTAAGCTCGTTTTCAATCAGGCTTGGCGTGATGTTCTTGCCGCCCGCAGTAATGATGATGTCCTTAATGCGGTCCGTGATGCGCAGACTTCCGTCTGGGTCCAACTTTCCGACGTCTCCCGTGTGAACCCAGCCGCCCACGACCGTCTCTGCAGTTCGCTCAGGCTGATTGAGGTAGCCAGAAAACTGACCATCCGACCGCACTAAGATTTCGCCGTTCTGCGCAATATGCAAGTCGACCCCTGATAAAGCAAGACCGACAGTGCCTGGCTTGAATTCCCCGGGTCGTGTGATCGTGGCGATCCCAGTTTCTGTTTGTCCGTATAGTTCGGCGATCGGCAGCCCCAGGCTCAGATACCAGCGCAGAAGACTGTCAGAGATCGGCGCAGCGCCCGACACAAGGAATCGCGCCTTGTCCAGACCGAGCATCTGCTTAATGTTATGAAATACTAAGCGATCCGCCAGACTAAATAGCACCTCGTCCAACCTTGACGGCTTTCGCCCATCGACAAGGGCATCGGCACGGCGTTTACCCACGGCAAGCGCGGCGGCGTAAACACGTTTGCCCGCCCAACTGGCTTCGGACATCAGCGTCACCACCCTGGAATAGGACTTCTCCCAGATGCGAGGCACACCAAAAACAACCGTGGGGGACAACTCCATCAGGTTCGTTGGAACTGAAGCCGGGCTTTCGGCGAGGTTGATCGTAGCACCGGTGGCAAGCGGCAGACTGAGGGAGAACAAACGCTCAGCCAAGTGGCACAACGGCAAATAGGTCAGCAATTCATCCTTGCCCTCGAGGCGGAAAGGGGTGGGGGTCGCCGTCATCTGGAACATCAAGGATCGATGGGGAATCACTGCCCCCTTAGGCTTGCCCGTTGTGCCAGAGGTATAGACGATGACGGCCGGATCTTCTGGAAGAATAGACTGCACCATGGACTCGATCACTTTGGGCTGCTCGGCCCAGGCCTTACGTCCGTCCTCGTATAGCGAATCAACAGATTGAATCTTCGGGTCTGTATAGCCTCGCAGCCCTTTACCATCAAAGTAGTACACACGAAGGATCTCTGTCAACTCATGGCGCACCTCAAGGTATTTGTCGAGTTGCTCCTCGTTTTCGACGAACAGCACTCTTGCCCGGCTGTCCTGTAGGCAGAAACTCACCTGATGCGATCGTGACGTGGGATAGATACCGCATACCACACCACCTGTGAGCATCGTGCCCATATCGGCCCATACCCACTCCTTGCAGTCCTCGGAGAGGATAGCAACAACGTCTCCAGGAACAAGACCGACGCTGCGCAGACCGTTTGCGATCCACATGGCACGCTCGTGAAAGGTGTTCCATGAGTAGCTCTGCCACAGGCCTAGCTCTTTTTCACGAAGCGCAGTCCGTTCGCCCCGCTCGGCTACCTTCTTGAGGAAGAGTTTGGGCGTGGTGTCGCAACCCGCGATCTGGTGGATCGTCAGTTCGCGATGGGGAGGAAGTCCGGTGCTCATCTGGATCTCATCGCCATGTCTTGCGTTTTTTCCAGCGCCGGGTGCCCCTCACACCGGCTGACTTTTGGCCCAAGTAGAACTCGCGGATATCTTCACTTTGGGCCAGATCGGCAGAGGCACCATCCATGACGACGCCGCCAACCTCAATCACATAGGCGCGCTGGGAAGTCTGAAGTGCAACGACTGCGTTTTGCTCGACTAGCAAAACCGTGATGCCCTGCTCTTGATTGAGCCGGCGAATGACCTGGAAGATTGACTTCACCAAAACAGGTGACAAACCCAGGCTTGGTTCGTCAAGCAACATTAGGCGCGGGCGTGACATGCAAGCCCGACCGATTGCAAGCATCTGCTGCTGACCGCCCGAAAGGTAGCAAGCCATTTGGTTCGTGCGCTCCTTAAGCGCAGGAAAATACTCATAGACCATCTGAAGGTCGCCTGCAATGCCTTTGGCGTCACTCCGGCGATAGGCACCAAGCATCAGGTTCTCATAAACCGTAAGAAACGGGAAAACCTCTCTGCCTTCTGGCACGTGGGCGACACCTTGGGCTGCCACCCAATCTGGATCACGATTCTGCACGGGTCGACCCGCCAGAAGAATTTCGCCCTTGCTGCTGTTCAGTGCACCCGAAATCGTCTTAAGCATCGTCGTCTTACCCGCACCGTTGGCTCCAAGAACTGCCACGATCTCGCCTTGATTGACCTTTAGGCTCACGCCCCGGATCGCCATGATTGGACCGTAGTAGGTTTCCAGGTTGTTGATCTCCAGAACGACATCGCTCATGACGCGCCTCCGAGGTAGGCCGACTGCACTTGCAGGTTCTCGCGCACCTCTTGCGCAGTTCCAAGCGCTAATGTCTTGCCGTTGTGCAAAGCCAGCACCCGGTCAGCCATACGGTTCACCAGTCCCATGTCGTGCTCGACCATGATCAACGTTACCCCCAGATCTGCCCGTATATCTTCCAGCCAGAATCCGAGGTCGTCAGTCTCTTCAGGGTTCAGCCCCGAAGCTGGCTCGTCCAACAACAATAGCGTGGGTTCTGCGCAAAGGGCACGGGCAATTTCGACATTCTTACGCGCGCCATAGGGCAGATCTCGTACGGTCTCGTACCTCAGGTGCTCTAGTTCTAGCAGATCAATGATCCGTTCGACAGCCAGACGCTGCTGGCGCTCGCTTTCCCTGACAGCGTGCGGAAAAATCATCTCGAGCAACAGGTTGCGTTGCGTCAGGCGGTGACGCCCGACCAGCATGTTCTGCAGCACTGTAGCGTTTTCAAACAATTCAATATTTTGAAAAGTACGTGCGATCCCGATTGAGGCAATTTGGTGCGTTTCACAGCGCATCAGATCTGCGTCGCCGTATGTCATACGACCGCCACTGGGTTGATAGAGGCGGCTCAATAAATTGAATATGGTGGATTTGCCAGCGCCATTGGGTCCAATGATGGCGAATATCTCGCCAGGCTCCACCGCAAACGAAACGCCGTCAAGCGCAGTGACGCCGCCAAAACGGATGGAGAGGTCTTCGATCACCAAGCGACTCATCGCATGCGCTCCGTCTTAAGGTAGCGCTTCTGGCGCACAAATGAGTCTGAGCGGTAGTAGGGAAATGTCTCAATCAGTCGTCGGATTTTGACCCAGCGGCCAGCAAAGCCAGAAGGCTCGAAGAGAATGAACAGAACGATCACCAACCCAAACACCAGAGGTTCGATACCAGGCGCATCAGCAACCGAAGCCGGCATGAAGTTACGTATTTCTCGAATCACCAGAGGTAGAACCATCACGAATGCGGCCCCGAGAATTGGTCCTAGCAGGGTTCCCATACCACCTACAACGATCATGAGCAACAGACGCAACGACTCCTTGAGTTCGAAAGTCTCAGGGGAAATAAATTGCAGGTGTTGCGCCATCAGCGCACCTGCAAGTCCGGTTATGCCAGCGCTCAATGCGAACGCTGTGATCTTTGTCGATGTGGCGTTCACGCCAAGGCATCGCGCTGACAGCTCAGAGTCACGAACCGAGATAAATGCCCGTCCGCTCGCAGATCTGAGAATATTTGCACAGGCCAAAAGCACGACGCCGAAGAATACAAGATCTAGTGCATACCGGGTAGTGGAGCCAGACATGTCGAATCCAAATAACTTCAATGCAGGCACGCGCATGCCCGCCAGGCCGCCGGTGACCGTCTCCCATTGACCAAGCAGCGTCTCAACAAGCACTGCGAATGCCAGCGTTGCGATCGCTAGATATAAGCCATGCATCCTAGATGCTGACCGCCCCAAAGCAGCACCAACGGCGGTCGATAACAGGACGGTCACCGGCAATGCAAACATAAAGGACATTCCTTTAGCCATCAGCACTGAGCACGTGTATGCACCAATAGCGAGGAAAGCGCCATGGCCGAAGCTGACCTGCCCGGTGAAACCGGTGAGCATCATGAGTCCGATCCCGGCGATCGCGTACACCAGCAGCATGCCAAGCTGGTTCAGCAGGTATGAACTTAACACAAAGGGGGCAAGTACAAGGAGTGTAGCTATCAGCGACACCCGCAACTTCTCAGACAGGAATGGCAGATGGTCAATGTCCTGATCGTAGCTCGTCTTGAAGATGGTTTGCATGGTATCAAACCTTCTTAGCGAACGTCTGCGCAATCAGCCCTTCGGGCCGCACGAAAAGAATAACAAGCATCAATGCGTATGCTGACACTCCCTTCAGGGTCGGGAAAAAGAGATCGGAGAACGGCTCCATGACCCCGATCAGAATGCATCCAAGCAAGGCCCCTGGAATCGACCCGAAGCCGCCAACGATTGCACCTGCAAGCGCCTTCAAGCCGAATCCGCCCACGTGTGTGTCAACCTGGGTAAATGGCGCGTTGAAGATTCCCGCCACTGCTGCAACCGCTGCACCGAGCGCCCACACCACTGACACCAGGGTTTTGACTGGAATGCTCATGTAATACGCAGCCAATTGGTTCTGGCTGGCTGCCTGCATCGCGATGCCAACTTTGGTGCGGGAGAAAAACACATATAACAGTACACATAGAACTACAGTCGCGAGGATGATCGCTATCCGGTTGGTACGCATAATTAGGCCGCCAACATTCAGGCTTCCCGTGAAAAAGTCTGGAAACGGCATGGCCTCCCAACCCCAGACCATACCAGCGAGGGAACGGAAGATAAATCCAAAAGCGATGGTCAGAATAAAAACACTTGCCTGACTCTCGCCAATGATCCTTCGCATCACCAGTGAATCAAGCAGGAAGCCGGTCACTGCCATCGCAAGGACGGCGCAGATGATGCCGGGCCAGAAACCAAAAAAGGCGATCAGAGGCAGCGAAACGAAGCCACCTAGCATCATGAACTCGCCATGCGAAAAATTGACGATTTCTGTCGCCTTGTAGATGAGCACGAAGCCGAGCGCCACTAGCCCATAGGCACACCCTTGACTGATTCCGATCATCAGCAGGTTGAGGATGTCCTGGCTAGTCAAGTTGACTCCCCTCAATCAGGTTTTCACAAAGGCTTGCGTTCATAGCCTGAACACTCCGTATCCGGGTTCACCAAGGGGTGCGTTCATTGAGGCTGTTATAGCCATTCCAAGAGCGTTTCGCGTGTCAACGGGATCCAGCAGTCCGTCGTCCCATATTCGGGACGTCGCAAAGTAGGCTGAGAGTTGGTGTTCGTAGGCGCCTCTTGTCTCGTCGCGGATCCGGGCGAGGATTTCTTTGTCGAGCGGCTCGCCGTTGCGGCGCATCTGGCGCATCTTGACTTCCAGTAGCGTATTGACTGCTTGGTCGCCGCCCATGGTTGCGATCTGGTAAGTTGGCCAGCCAAACAACATGCGCGCGTCGAAGGCCCGTCCGCACATGCCGTAGTTGCCTGCGCCGAACGAAGCATTGCACATCACGGTGAACTTTGGAACCCTGGAGCAGCTTTGCGCCATGATCATCTTGGCACCATCCTTGGTAATTCCCTTGCGCTCATAATCTCTCCCCACCATGTAACCAGTGATATTCTGCAGGAACACAAGTGGCGTCTCGTTCTGGTTGCACAGTTCGATGAAGTGGGCCGCTTTGAGAGACGAGTCGCTGAACAGCACGCCGTTGTTTGCAACGATTCCAACCTTCCAGCCCCACAAGTTGGAGTAGCCACAAACCAGGGCCGTGCCGTAGTCAGGTTGATACTCGTGGAAGCGGCTTCCGTCGACCATGCGAGCAATCACCTCCCTCATGTCAAAGATAGCCTTGGAGTTTTGCGGAATCACACCGTAGAGTTCTTGCGGATCGTAGTACGGAACTTCAATCGGATCACGCTGGCAATTCCACCGTGGCTGGCGACGCCACTGCGCCACGATCTCGCGGCCGATAGCGATCGCCTCCTCTTCGGTGTCAGCTGCGTAGTCACAAGTACCGGATACGGAGGTGTGCATATCGGCACCACCAAGTTCCTCAAAACCCACTTCTTCGCCCGTTGCAGCCTTCACAAGTGGAGGACCACCCAGAAATACGGCGCCTATCCCCCTGACGATCACGGAGTAGTCGGACAGGGCAGGAACATAAGCGCCCCCTGCGGTACAGTGCCCAAAAACAAGGGCGAGTTGCTGGACACCCATCTTGGACAGCTGGCATTGGTTGCGAAAGATACGCCCTGCCATATGGCGATCTGCAAAAAGATCTGATTGCTGCTGCAAAAACCCTCCTGCACTGTCGCACAAGTGGATGACAGGCAAGCGGTTCTCAATCGCAATATCCAACAGGCGAACGATTTTCTTGATCGTGAGTGGGTACCAAGCCCCCCCCTTGACCGAGCTGTCATCAGCATGGATGGCAACTTCCCGGCCCGAGACGATACCAATGCCTGTTATCGCACTCGCACCGGGACTCTCGCCGTCATAGTCCATGTTTGCAGCCAGCGTGGACAGTTCAAGGAATGGTGTTCCGGGGTCAAGCAGCATCTCCACCCGCTCGCGCGGCAGCATCTTTCCCTGCTGCCGAAGGCGATCAAGATCACGCTGCGGCCTTTCGCTGCGGGCTGCGAATTGACGCGCTTTGAGCTCAGCGACGACCTTGCGATAGTGCAGGTCATTAAGCCTAAAATCAGGATCTGATGTCGAGAGCTTTGATGCAATTCTACGCATGTTCACGTCTCCACCAACGGCTCGAGCATAACCAGTATGGCGCCCTTGTCGAAAGTCTGGTTCAACTCCACGGCGATCCGGGCAATTCGACCAGCGCGCGGAGCCGACAAATTCATTAGAAGCTTCATGCTTTCTATGGTAACAACGACATCGCCTGCAACGACCTCTTCGCCCTGTGCCTTGACAATCGCCACCAGCGTGCCCGGCATTTCTGCGACGATTTCATCGCCAGCCGCCCGCACCATGCCGCGTGCGTCACGTGGATCGTATATCGCCACCCTGTGACTCCGACCGTCGCAGCATACGTGCACGACTGAGCCTTCGCTGGCTGCGTGGAAACGTACCTGACGTCCGTCAACCTCTATCAGATTAAGTTGAGAGCCCCGAGTGATTGAGCGGACGATGTGTAGCGCCCCATCGACGCGAAGAACCAGTTCGGGCCGCCTTGACACAATCTCCAGTTGATGCTCCTGTCCATCCATGTGCATGACTGTTGGCATGTCAGTTTCTCCACCCACCTGCAAGCGCGTAGGGCTCGGGCACATCGTCGATTAGCCGCAGCAAGCCAGGGTTAAACATCGCGGCTGCAATCAAGATGTCAATTAGTTCCTGCGCGCCGAGCACATGAGGCGCGAGTGATGGCGCATGCTCCACCAGAAAGCCAGTATGCAAGTCACCGGCGAGAAAGCCGGGGTGTTCAATGATCCGGCCGAGGTAGTCCAGATTAGTAACAACACCCAGAATAGTTGTACATCTGATGGCCTGTGTCATTCGCTCGACTGCCTCGGCACGCGAAGCGCCATAAGTAACAAGCTTTGCAAGCATCGGGTCGAAATGCGTACCAATTACCTGTCCTTCTGAGAGCCCGCTGTCAAAGATTGACCATGGCTGGCGTGGGTGAACAATGCCAAGGACACGGCCTGTCTCAGGCATGAAATCGCGATCGGGATTCTCTGCGCAAATCCGGCACTCGATGGCGCTCCCCTTAAATTGAATTGAGCCCTGATCGGGGAGGCCATCGCCTGAGGCGATAGCAAGTTGCATTGCCACAATGTCAAGGCCGCAAACCATTTCTGTGACCCGGTGCTCCACCTGTAGTCGGGTGTTCATTTCCAGAAAATAATAAGCGCCATCGGGCGCGACGATGAACTCGACGGTTCCCACGTTTTCATAGCACGCAGCACTGGCAAGCCGCAAAGCTGAATCGATCATCGCCGCTCGAAGGTTATCCGGTAGATTGACCGAAGGCGCCTCCTCAATGATCTTCTGGAACCGGCGCTGAATGGAACACTCTCGATCTCCCAGATGTATGACGTTTCCTTTGCCATCGCCAACAATCTGCACTTCGATATGGCGCGGCCGCTCAACATAGCGCTCTGCATAGATCCGGTTATCGCCAAAGTAGCGTCCAGCCTCGCCAGTTGCCAGCGAAGCACGTTCAATCAAATCATCCATCGACCTGACAATGCTCATGCCCTTGCCGCCTCCGCCAGCTGCGGCCTTGATCAGCAAGGGAAATCCCATCCGCGATGCATCGGTGGCGAATCGTGAAAGGTCACCATCCGCCATCACAGAAGGGGAGACCGGGACGTCATGGCGCACTGCGAAATCCCGCGCAGTGATCTTGTCGCCCATGAGGCGGATCGTCTCGGCGCCCGGGCCTACAAAGATTAAGCCCGTTTCGCGGACTGCCGAGGCAAATGAAGCGTTCTCCGACAGGAATCCATAGCCTGGATGGATTGCATCGCACCCTTTTTGAATCGCAGCACGGACCAGTTGGAAAGAGTCAAGATAAGCGCTTACTGGCGTCTCACCCTCGATTTCCATGACCTCGTCTGCCAATATGGCGTGAGGCGCTTTGTGGTCAAGCCGATGCTGGACTGCCACGGTCGCGATCCCCAACTTGCGTGCCGTCTCTATGATGCGGCAGGCAATCTCGCCCCGATTGGCGATCAGCAAGCGGCGAATAGGCCGGATCATCGGCTGCCTCTGCGAACCGGCTTGGGCCCAAGCGCACGCTCCAGCCGCTCAGCAACATGCTCGATCCGCTCGATTGCGTCGTGAACAGAAACTTTTCGCGCCTGAACGCCTTCAAAAAGAATGCTCGTCATTGAATCTGCAATTGCATCGCAGTCTAGCTGTCCATGACCAGCCAGAAAGGCAGAAACATGGTGCTCAATCCCACCAAACACAATGTCGCGCACAAGTCGTACCGGGATATCGGAGCGGATCAGGCCCGTGGCAATTCCTACGTCGATCTCCAGGGTGAGCAGTTGCGTAGCCTCCCGATTAAGCGAATGTAGCTTGCTGCCGACATAGTCAGGTCGACTGCGGACCTCGGCATAGAAAAGCCGGCACAGGTCCGACGCATCGCGAATCGTATTAAGGTGTTGCCAGATCAACAGATGTACCCGCGACCTAACGCCATACACACCTGCGACCTTGTCTCGGTTTCCAGCAATCATCCCTAGAAACCAGTCCTGAATCACGCTCAGTAACAGGCTCCGCTTGCTGTCAAAGTACTTGTAGATGGTAGCTTCGGAGACTCCGACACAAGAGCCGATCTCAGCCATCGACGCGGATTCATACCCCTTGTCCGAGAAGACGTGACGAGCCGCCGAAAGTATGCTGTCCATCCTCTCCAGGCGGGGTCGATGCGCGGCGCGTGGAGCTTTCAGATTGCTCAAGCTTGTGTCCATTTAGTTGGCCCGCAGGAAGCGAGTAAATAATATTGTGAGTAAGCCTCACAAAATGAGTCAACATAGAGAAAACCCTAGTACACTTGAGTTGATTTTCTTGAATAATTCTTAAGTGGACAAAAAAGTAGTTTTTTGGTTTTTAGCCTTTAAATCAGATCAATATCAACGCTTCAATCGCTTGTCTGCCGGCAAGAAAAAATTCACCAAGAATAAGTGAGTTAATCTTACTTATTTCAGTATGGAGCGACAGATTGAAGCGAAAGTGTGTAAGTTACCAGCAACGACCTTGCCTTCTTCAGGAGCATGTTCAATGGATCAAGTTTCAATTACGCAGCGCAATCCCTACGGTTTCGACGCCGACCAGCAGCGCGTCTTTGATGCTGCTGATGAGTTCGCACGACGGGAGTTGTACCCGCTGTCGACTCGAATGGATGCCGAGGAGTGGTGGCCTCCAGAGGCATTTGCCAAAATTGCAGCAGCTGGATTCTTCGGAATGACCGTGGCGGAAGAAGACGGAGGGCTTGGTCTGGACATGGTGTCAGCCGGTGCAGTCGTTCAGGCCTTTGGTCGATGGAATCACGCGCTGGCTCTGAGCTACGTCGTGCACGACAACATTGTGCTAGACAACCTCTATCGCAACTGCAACGCCGAGCAGATTCGCCGCTTCGTTCCCGACATGATTGCTGGCCGCAAGATAGGGGCCCTTGGACTGACCGAGTCCGGTGCCGGCTCCGACGCAATGGGTTCGATGCGAACGACGGCCCGCCGCGTGGGCGATCACTATCTACTCAATGGCAACAAGATGTACATCACGAATGGCCCGGTAGCGGATCTTCTGCTCGTCTATGCAAAGACCAGTCCAGAGCGCGGCGCAAAGGGAATTTCGGCATTCATAGTCGAGAAGGGCTTTCAGGGCTTCAAGGTCGCACAAAAACTCACAAAGATGGGCTACCGGGGCAGCCCGACCGCTGAAATCGTCTTTGAAGATTGCCGCGTTCCATTGGAAAACCTTGTTGGAAAGGAAGATGGCGGCGTCAAGGTTGTGATGGGCGGCCTGGACATCGAACGCGCTATGATCGCGCCTTTATGCCTCGGTGTAGCCGAGCGCGCTTATGCCTTATCTGTGGAATATGCCTGCACCCGAGAGCAATTCGGACAGCCGATCGGTTCATTCCAGATGATTCAATCGATGATTGCCGACATGTACGTCGACATCGAGTCGATGCGCACGCTGACATATCGGACCTTGGCGGAATGTCGCCTCTGGCCCGACGGTGGCGGCCGTGGTGAACTACACAAACTGACGGCGGCCTCTGTGCTGCATGCTGCTGAAGCTTGTCATCGCGTTCTGGATCACGCGATCCAGATCCACGGCGGTTCGGGCTACATCTGGGAGTCGGAGATCAACCGGCTATACAGGTCGATCAAGCTACTCGAAATTGGCGCAGGAACCACGCAGGTGCGAAAAATGATCATTGCCGGAGAAACACTGATGGGCCTGGAGACAAAAGGCCGCAGCTCCGGTCCCACCCCCCCAGCAAAAAGGTAAAGACTATGTCAGGACTTTGGTTCGAAGAATTCACACCCGGTCTGGTTATTGACCATGCGCCACGTCGCACAGTCACCGAGACTGACAATATGTGGTTCTGTAATGCAACGCTCAATCCTCAACCACTGCACATCGACTTCCACGCTGCAGCCAAGTCTGAGTTCGGCAAGCCGATTGTCAATAGCGTTTTCACCTTGGGGCTGATGATCGGCATGGGGGTGCAGGAGACCACACTAGGCACGACGGTGGGCAACCTTGGTATGACCGACGTCATGTTCCCTCGGCCGGTATTTCACGGTGACACAATACATGCGCGCACAACGGTGATTGAGGCCCGCGAGAGCAAGTCACGACCTGCCCAGGGTATCGTGATGTTGTTTCACGAGGCCTTCAACCAGGACAACGAATTGGTGGCCAGCTGCAAACGCACCGCCCTTATGCACAAGCGTCCCGTTGCATGAACACCCTGCCTCTGCGGTCCCTGCTGTTTGTTCCGGGCGACAGTCAACGCAAGATCGACCGCGCGGCGGAATCGGCGGCGGATGCTATCATTCTTGATTTGGAGGATTCGGTTCATACAGATGCTAAAGCCGACGCCCGCCAGGTAGTAGCCGCTGCACTGACGACATCGATTCGCTCCAGGCGCATCGTTCGTGTCAACGCACTGGGATCCGCTTACTTTCAGGAAGATATCGCCTCACTCAGAGCGAATCCACCAGAGGCAATAATCCTGCCCAAATGTTCCTCGAGGCAGGACATCGAAGATGCGTCGAAGCATCTTGAGGATGCAGGTCTTGCGGTTGATCGAGTGCGCATCCTGCCAGTGGCTACCGAGTCAGCGCGCGCCTTGCGCAACCTAATGCGCAGCGATTGGTCTCATCAGCGACTGCTCGGACTCACTTGGGGCGCGGAAGATATATCTGCTGACATTGGTTCGCTGACCAATCGTGAGGACGGCGTCTACACCGGCGTCTACTGCCTCGCAAGGGATGTATGCCTACTGGCAGCTCGGGAGGCAGGGGTTCTGGCTCTGGATACGGCATTCGTCGATGTCAGAGACGTCGCCGGATGCAGCTCAGAAGCAGCCCGCTCTTATCGAGCCGGGTTCGACGGCAAGCTGGCGATTCACCCAGCGCAGATCGAACCCATCAACCAAGCCTTCACGCCATCAGCCGAACAAATTGAATGGGCACACCGAGTGCTTGAGGCATTGGAGCGCAGTGGAGAGGGTGTGGCTTTGCTAGACGGCAAGATGATCGACATGCCGCACCAGAAAAGCGCTGAGAAGATATTGCGGGCGGCTGACTCGAGCCCTAAGTGACGAGCTAGGGCGTCAAGACCTTTACAGAATGAAAATCAAAAGTACTGGGAGAGCTAAACTAAGTTCGAAATCTGCAATGGAGTTAGGAAGACCAGTTGAACCCACAGACTATGTATTCATGACGCAGGCTAAGTCGCGTGACAACGCTTTGAAGTCACTTGCGAAACAAATTGATATCGTGCTGGACGCTACCGGTTTGAAAGTAAGCAACTTGGGGGAGCCCCGAAGCCTTTACAGCCTGCGTCATAGCAGCATCATGTTCCGATTGATGTTTGGCAGAACAGTGGATACGCTGACCATTGCGAGGAACGCACGAACCAGTCCTGAAATGATTGACCGTTTCTACGCAGCTCCACTTCAAGGCGAAATGAATATTGGTGAGCTGCAAAGCAAGCGCAGACCGCGTCCTTGGGAATAGCACTTAGGGGGTGGGTACCGAGTAAAAATCACCCCCCTGATTTGAAAAGTACTTCACCTAAATTTTCCGCAGCCCAATTTTTTACGGACGCAGGACCCAATCGGGCAATTCGTGCGAGCATCAAAAAAGCCCTACAGCGCACTTTTACGCATGTGGGTTGGGCTGAGTAGCTGGGAAGCGGATTAATTGCTTGTAGGGCTAAAAAATTTATACGTTTTTATCAAGCGAGTTGCTAGCGCTTGGAACAAAAAAAAGCACTGAGTTCATCAGTGCTTTTTTAATCTGGTGGGTCGTAGTGGGATCGAACCACTGGCTTCCACCGTGTGAAGGTGGCACTCTACCGCTGAGTTAACGACCCAGATTCTTTACTGCTTTGTACTTTGACGCACCAAGCTTTTTGCTCTGCTACTTCAGTGACCTAACTATCACCGCCACATTCAAAACTACCTACTTTTTTGCGCCCAAAATCTCAGAAAAGACTTAGAAAAATCTATGAAGAGTAGTATAGTTGGACTTTACTACTTTTTTCATCTTAAATCACTTTAACTTTACGTTGCAAGTGCTTGAATTTAAAAAGAAATTTCTCAATTTTTTTGACACAAAAAACTCGGCAATTAAGCCGTGTGAAGACTCCGGCATTTTGCCACTTTCCATATGTATATCAACAACTTAGCCCAATTGAAAAAGTTTCAAAGTAGTATAGTTGTAGTATATTTAAAAGTTATAAGGTATTATTTTTATTGTGGAATTAGAACTTTTGGGACATCAAGCGTAAAGACTCTTTACGCTTGGGTGTTTTGAAGGATCTGTGGAAACATCAGCAGACGTTAGGAACAGACAAAGTATATAGAGTATTCACTTGGTTGGATTCTTCCCTGTGCGAACCCCAGCTTAGCGTTCGTCGCAAGATGCGCATGTCGCCATGAACATCTCTGATTCTTGTTTTTTATCTTCATGCCTCAGGCTGTTCACTACCGCCTATTAAGTTTGTAATACTAGGCTCTTGTTCTGACTTGACCTTACTTGGCCATGATGCCGCCGTCTATAGGCACGGTGGTTCCGGTCATGAAGCTAGATGCAGGGGAGCAAAGCAGCAGGACCAGGCCCTTGAGTTCCTGTGGTTGGGCGATGCGGCCTAGGGGCACCATGGAGGCAAACTCGGCCTCTACCTCGGGCTGGCGAATTCGGCCGTTGGCGCAAGATATCATGGCGCTACATTTTTTAGCCATACGGAGCGCTTATGTCCATTCGTCGTTGGGCCTTGTGGTGGGCCATTGGCTTGTTTTGCACAAGTGTATGGGCTCAAAGCTTTCCCAGCAAACCCGTACGTTTTGTCATGCCTTTTCCCGCTACGGGCCCAGCCGATTTAATGGCGCGCATTTATGCCCAAAAACTCAGTGAGCGCTGGGGTCAACCGGTGGTGGTCGACAACCGGTTAGGCGCCACCGGAACCATTGGTGCAGACACTGTGGCCAAGGCCACGCCCGACGGCCACACTTTGCTGTTCACCGTCGACCTGCCCATCGTGATGGCACCGGCCTTGATTAAAACCCCTTACGACCCGCGTGCGGGCTTTACTCCAATCGCCATCGTGGGCGAAACCATGAACATGTTGGTCGTGCACCCCTCACTGGGTGTTACAAATTTGAGCGAATTGATCGCTACAGCCAAAAAACGGCCTGGGCAATTAACATACTCATCGGCTGGCCAAGCCTCACCCGGGCACATTTGCGGAGAAATGCTTCGATTGAGCGCAGGCATCGACCTTGTTCACGTGCCCTACAAAGGCGCGGCACCCGCCATGAATGCAGTCCTGGCGGGTGAGGTGTCGATGTTTTGTGGGCCCATCACCCAAGGCTTGGCCCATGTCAAAGGGGGTAAGCTCAAAGCCATGGGAGTGACCGGAGGCAGCATTTCTGCATTGATCCCAGAGTTACCCACCTTGTCCACCACGGTCCCAGGTTTGGTCGTCTCGAACACGTACGTGTTGTATGCGCCCCCTGGTACCGCGCCCCAGATCGCACAAACCATCAAGAGTGATCTGCGCAAAACCTGGGAAGACAAAGATTTGCGCGAACGTTTAGGTGCCATGGGCATTGACATGATTTGGTTGGAAGGTGCTGAACTGACCCGGCGTGTGGATTCCGATTTGGCCAAATGGTCCAACGTGGTCAAAACCGCCGGCATACGTGCCGAATAACCCTTGACTGCCATGAACAAAGCCCCTAACTTCATCGTCTTCATCACGGACCAACACCGGGCTGACCATTTGGGTTGCTATGGCAACCCCACTGTCAAGACCCCGCACCTGGACGCATTGGCTGCTCGTGGCTGGGTTGCTGATGAATGCCACGTGGCATCCCCCATCTGCATGCCCAACCGCGCCTCTTTGATAACGGGCCGGATGCCCTCGCGCCATGGTGTGCGCCACAACGGCATCGAACTCTCCTTGGACGAACGCACCCTGCCGCAAGCCCTGCGCGATGCGGGCTACCAAACTTTTCATGTGGGCAAATCACACCTGCAAAACATTGAAATCAAGCCTGCGCAATACCCCAAGCCAGGCTCGCCACGCTTGGCACACGAAGCGCGGCGCGAGTCCCCCGGCCGCCATGGCCAAGAGATTTGGAAACGCTGGGAAGACGACCCCACCTGCGACATCGAAACGCCTTTTTACGGCTTTGACCATGTGGACCTTTGCATTCACCATGCCGACGATGAGTTTGGCCATTGGCGCCGTTGGGCTCGTCAGCAAGACCCACATGTGGATGCCCTCATTGGCCACGGCAATGCCCTGCCTACGCCAGGGTTTGAACTCAGCCGCTGCCAGCAGGCTTGGCGCACCCGCTTACCCGAGCACCTCTACCCCACCCACTGGATCGCGGAACGGACCATGGCAAGGCTGGAGCAAGCGCAACGACAAGATGCCCCATTTTTTCTGCATTGCTCATTCCCAGACCCGCACCACCCCTTCACACCACCGGGCAAATACTGGGACATGTATGCGCCAGAAGACGTCGCCGTGCCAGCCTCTTTTCATGCGCTCCACACCGGCTTGGCACCCCACATGAAAGTCCTGTATCAACAGCGCGAGGCACAAACCGCCATGAAAAACACCCAGGCCTTGTTTGCCTGCACCGAGCGCGAAGCGCGCGAGGCCATCGCCTTGAACTATGGCTCCATCAGCATGATCGACGACGCGATTGGCCGCGTTTTGTCCAAACTCAAGGACTTGGGGCTGGCAGACAACACCGTGGTCGTTTTCACTGCAGACCACGGAGATTTTTTGGGTGATCACCAGCTGCTGCTCAAAGGCCCGATCCATTACCGGGGCCTGACCCGCGTGCCCCTGATTTGGGCCGATACCCAAGCCATTTTGGCACTGCGAACGTCAGCGCTGTGCCAAACTATTGACTTGGCACCAACCATCTTGGAGCGGGCCGGTGTGGCGCCATGGAATGGGATTCAGGGGCAATCGCTGCTGCCGCTGTTGTCGGGCCAGGTACAAGAAGTGCGTCCCGATTTGTTGATCGAGGAAGAGGGGCAACGCTATTACATGGGCTTCACCGAACGGGTGCGCATGCGCAGCTTGATCTTTGGTGCCTGTCGCATTTCGGTTTACGACGGGGTCGAATGGGGCGAGTTGTACGATCGCAGCACTGACCCGCACGAACTGCACAACCTGTGGGACGTGCCTGCACACCAAAACTTGCGCGCCACCATGATTGAGCGCATGCTGCGCCACATGATTGCTCTGGCCGAGACAAGTCCCTACCCCACGCAAATTGCTTAATTGGTGGCTGAACTTGTACAGCTCATATGGACCGGATTGGCCCCGGCAGAAGTGGCTCTGCTTATCTGAACAGATTTACCCCAAGAGATAAAGATACTGCGGGCGGGTTGAATTGAAGCAGAGTTGTCCAAGGCGACAGCTGTGGGTAATTCGGGGCGGATCAGGGATTTTCATTTTATTCAGCCTGGACGAACATGGGTAGAAACTTCCAATAGGCTTGGAGCGATAGACAAAAGGCACTCGGACTCACAAAACCCCGCAAAAGCTGCGCAACCCTGGCTTGAAGATACCGATTTAAGACGAAGCAAGAACGGCTTGCTCGACAACACGTTCAATGTTTTCACAGCGACTAGGATGGCATACGTTTTCTAACAACTGACCCCTGGTCGGTGGCATCGGTTTTTGCCTGTATACCGACGCCTTTGTTGACAAATTTTTAGGCAGTCACATACATTACTTCACGCCTGTTCAAACCCCATTGCTTTCCTTGCAGAACTAACTTAACCTACATTCATTGGAGAAAACAATCAAATTGAGGATGAGATGAGCATCGACATCGTGAACACCCTCACCAGCGATTTAGATCCAGGCGATCACCCCTATCTTCAAGGAGCCTGGACACCCTTGCTCCAAGAAGTCAATGCGACCGAGCTGAAAGTCATAGAAGGTGTGATTCCGCTGGACATCGATGGTGTTTATTTGCGCAACACCGAAAACCCTGTCTTTCAAGCCAAGGGCAAGTACCACCCATTTGATGGCGATGGCATGCTGCACATGGCGGCTTTCAAAAATGGTCAGGTCAGCTACCGCAACCGCTTCATCAAAACCAAAGGCCTGCAAGCCGAACTCGAAGCTGGGCGCGCCCTGTGGGCAGGCCTGATGGAAGACCCGGCCTTGTCAGAGCGCGCAGGCTGGGGTGCTCACGGTGGCCTCAAAGACTCATCGAGCACCGATGTGGTTGTGCATGCCGGACTTGCCTTGACCACGTTTTACCAATGCGGCGAGGGCTATCGCCTGGACCCGCTGAGTCTGGAGCAGGTAGGCATTCCGCCCTGCTCCCCGCCAGCCGCCAATCGCCAATCGCTATACAAACCCTTCTAGCTTGATGTCTGGTTCTGATGTCCGGATCGAGTGGTTAAGTGGTAATAGTCTACAACAACAGCAGAAAATTGGTTCCCTTTAAGCTATAGCAGCAATATTGCCAAAAACCTCCATCCCTTTTTTGTCCAAGCGCTCATTTAATCTAGCTTAAGACCAATACTTTTGATCAACGCCCCCCAATTACGCGCCTCCTCTGCAAGACCGGCCGCGAATTCAGACGGCGATGATCCCACTGGGACCAGGCCGGCTTCACGAAAGCGACTTTGGGCATCAGGGGCAGCCAAGGCAAGACGAAACTCGTTAGCTAACCTATTTATCACAACATCTGGAGTGCCTTTTGGCGCAATCAAGCCCCACCAACTACGAGGCATTTCGCGTAGTAACGCCGGATACCCAGCCTCCACAAAAGTGGGCACATTAGGTAATCCCTCTAGGCGTTGGTTAGCGGCAACCGCAATGGGCCTTACTAATCCGCCAGAAATTTGGCCTCGCAGTGACGCATGGGCAATAAGCATAAACTGCACCTCGTTGGCAATCAGTGCCGTGGCAGCAGCATTGCCACCTTTGTAGGGGATATGCACGACGCTGATACCGACGGCTCGCGCCATCAATTCAGCGGCAAGGTGTGGGGGGGTGGCGGCACCGGGCGAACCAAAATTAACCTTCCCTGGACTTGCCTTGGCATTGTCAATAAATTCCTTGAGACTTTGTACTTGATGTCTTGCACTGACTGAAAGAACCAAGGGTACATCAACCAGCATAGTGACCGGTGCAAGATCTCTCAAGGGGTCAAAAGGCATGTTGGCAAATAGAAACTGGTTAATTACCATCGTGTTGGATGGCGCTACAGCAAACGTATAACCATCTGGGGCGGCTGATTGAACGGCTTGCATACCAATGTTGCCTCCTGCCCCTGGGCGGTATTCAACGACGATTTTCTGACCCAACCTGAGTTCCAATGATTGACGCGTTGCTGTTATCACTGTATCAACTACTCCACCTTGTCCGAAAGGAACAATAAAGCGAATCGGCCGATTTGGCCAATCCTGGGCATTCAATGTACTTGTTGCACAAAAAATTAACGGGAGGCTACCAAAGACGAGTTTAATGAGGGCAAAGCGATTAAGCATGGTGAAAACCTAGTGGGCGTGTATCTCAAAACTTCGGGAAAATCTGACGATCTGAAAGCCAGCTTGACATTTTCATGCGCTCATTGCGCGGCGCATTGCGAAATGCTTCGTGGTGCTCCTTATTGGGCCAAGTATTCGATGATGTGCTGGCCATGCGCGTGACAATTTGCTCTTTTGTCAGGTTGATGGTCATGAAATCTTTCGCCAGCATTAAAGGACCCTTGTAATGTTGCCGAATGGCATCTTCGCAGCCGGGTGCGGTGTCAAAGTCGTTGTAAAAATGAAAGCCCACCGCTAAGCGTGGGCCGCATAACTGAAAAACCATGCCAGCTTCGGCAGGGTCGGAGTGTGCCATGGTGCAGATGCCGCGAGCGCTGCGTTCGTCGTATCCGGCCTTTTCCATCATCACTTCAACCCGGTCAAAGGTTTCGTGAATCAGCACATCGACCCCTTTGGCGTTATCAATCATGAAGTGACTGGGAGTAGTGTCTCCAGAGTAAACCACCGATAGACCGTTCCATTCCAGTTTAAGACTGACTGGGCCATCATATATATGCACTGCGGGAAAGCTTGTGATTGTGACGCCGTTTTTTTGATAGATCACTTGAGTCTTGGCGTAGTCAAATTCATTCACATCGATTTGAGCACCAGCAGCTGGAAGATACCCCTGACGGGTATCTTCGTCCCATCGGTAGGATTTGCGCTGGTGCTCAACGAAGTGAGCCATGCCGTATTCTGGAATAGGCCCAGAAGGGCCATAAACTTGCAAGGGATGAAGGCACCCACCTGACCAACTGCCCTGTCGAATTTGCATGAAATCGCCCACATGGTCGGTGTGCAAGTGTGTCGCGAAGTAGGCAGTAATGGAGGTGTAAGGGATCTCAAGACCAGTAAAGTTCATTTGCGTGCCAAAGCCGAAATCGAACATGAATTTATCGCCGTTGCCAAGTTCGATAAGCCACCCTGCATTGGCTTGAGACCGCCGCAGGTATGGCCGGCCTGTGCCGAGTGCCACGATGCGAAGTTCGTCCGCAGCCAAAGTCTCGGTGTTAGGGAAATATTGCTCGCGATAAGTGCGTAATAACATTTCACTCTCCTAGTTAAAACTTTGGAAATATTTGTTTATCAGCAAGCCAGCGCGACATCTTCATGCGTTCCTTTCTTTCAGCAGATCGGAACTCCTCATGGTGCGCCTTATTGGGCCAAACGCTGTCAGCCGTCACTGCCATGCGAGTGATCACCTGTTCGTGAGTCACGTTAAAGACCATCAAGTCTTCGGCAAGTGCAAGGGGGCCTGTATATTCGGTTCGGATCTCCCGCTCCATCTCGGCTGCGGTGTCAAAGTCGTTAAAAAAGTGAAATGCGACAGCCAAACGTGGTGCGCACAACTTGAAAACTCTCCCAGCTTCTGCCGGGTCAGAGTGGGCGATGGTGCCAATGCCACGCGCGGTTCGCTCGTCATACCCAGACCGCTCCATCAGTTGCGGAACTGTATTGAATGTTTCATGTACCAGCACGTCAACGCCAGCGGCATTCTCTGGCATGAAATAACTTGGCGTGGTGTCTCCAGAATAGACAAATGACAGGCCATTCCAGTCAAGCCGCAGGCTCACTGGACCGTCATATATGTGAACGGCAGGAAAGCTGGTAATGGTTACGCCATTTTTGTTGTAAACAACGTGACTTTTTGAGTAATCAAACTCGTGAACATTGATTTCTGCCCCGATCGCTGGCAATAATCCAACGCGTGTGTCCGTATCCCAAGCGTAAGATTCGCGCTGCTTTTCTACAAAATGGGCAAAACCGTATTTTGCGACTGGCCCGGATGGACCAAACACCTCAAGAGGTACGGTGCGCCCTCCTGCCCAACTGCCTACCCAGATCTGAGCAAAGTCTCCAACATGATCCGTGTGTAAGTGGGTGGCGAAGTATGCAGTCATGTCCTGGTAAGGGATTTCCAGTGCACCAAAGCGCATCTGTGTGCCAAACCCGAAATCGAACATGAACTTATCTCCATTGCCCAACTCTATCAACCAGCCAGCGTTGGCCTGTGATGGGCGAAGGAAAGGTCGCCCTGTGCCCAAGGCGATGATTCGCATTTCGTCCTTTGCCAAGGGCTCGGTATTGGGAAAGTAATGGTCGCGGTACATTTTTCGGGATTCCTATGTTGAGCATTCCTTTCATACTATTGCCGATTCCCATGTAAATCCAATGCTTATTGAGCATCTAGTGATATAGTTTTTGATATGACCAAGCGAGCGCTATCTGAGCAGGTTGTCTCGATCAATTCGATTCTTGAAGCGCTTGCAATGAGGATAAAGACGCGCCAAATGGTGCTTGCCCTTAGCATTGCAGAGTCGCACAGCCTGCGCCAGGCTGCAGAACGACTGCACATGACGCAGCCAGGGGCAACCCGAATGCTTCAAGATTTAGAACGAGTGCTGAAAGTGAGCATTTTTGAGCGCACTACCCGGGGCATGAAACCAACTCCAGCTGGAGAGGTAGTGCTGAAACATCTTCGTCGTGCTACCAGCGACCTGAATGCAATCCAGGATGATTTGGCAGTTCTTCAAAGCGGAATTAGCGGAAGGGTGCGCATTGGCGTTATTGGATCCATGGCGACGCTTCTTCTACCGCGCAGCATATCGTCATTTAAAGCCCGCGCGCCCAATGTCACAGTAGAAATTACCGAAGGAACCCACGACGTACTTTTAGCGGGCTTGCGCTCAGGAGAACTAGACGTAGCGGTGATACGTACCTCAACCGACCTGCAAGCTTCAGATTTGCGGTTTGAGTTGTTGTTTACTGAACTCTTCTTGGTTGTGACCGACTCGCGTCAGCGTTTTAGGGCCAAAGGAATTGATCTGGCTCAGTTAGTTGACCGACCTTGGATTTTGCCGCCTCATGGAGTTCCTGTTCGGCAACAGCTTGACGCCGCATTCATGGCAAGTGCCGGCAGGGTACCCAGGGACGTGATTGAATCCGCATCTATTCTGGTTAACCAACAGTTGCTGGACGAAGGTGGAAGATTCGCTTTGATGCCTGAAAATGTGGCGCATCACTATGAAAAATTAGGATTGGTAACTATCGTCAAGGTAAGACTTCCTGAGATCAGTGGTCAGTTGACGCTTACTGGGCTTGCAGATCGTGTCCATATGCCCGTTGTCTCGGATTTTCTTGAATATATGCGCAATGTGGCAAGAATGCTTGAAAAAGTTTCTTACAGCCACAAAATACGCAATTAATGATGACAACTTAATTTTAAAAACATGCATTGGATAAATATTTGACGAGGGTCAAAAGCCCATGGCAGTCCACATTGAGCGCTACAAGCAATCACGACCCATAGACCGCTTCATTAATTCTTTACACTCAGTGACAGTGAATCGTTATTGCCAAGAGCGCAGAGATATGGCGATCCAAAGGTAGTGAGGGCTCATCGACCCGATCGAACTGTCCAGCATCTCCTTGGGTATATGCAGCAAGTTCATTGCATCAAATCGCCGCCATCTACGATGAGCGATTGTCCGGTAATGTTTGCGCTGGCGTCCGAAAGGAAAAATCCGACGGCACCAACAAGGTCCTCGGGCGTTTGGTCGCCCACTAAAGCACGCGACCGAGCACTGACAGCCGCGCGCTCGGTAATGCCCGGGCGAGCCAATACGCCTTCGCTCATGGTCAATCCAGGGGCGATGGTGTTGACACGAACATTGAGCGGACCTACCTCGCGTGCCAGGGATTTGCCCATTGCCAGCACAGCGCCCTTGGATGCATCGTAATCTAGCATCATGGGATAGCCATTGAAAACCCGGGTGGTGGCCATCATGACGATCGAGCCGCCGCCATTGGCGGCCATATGCGGCACGCAAGCGCGCGCGCATAGCCATGGACCGCGCACGTTCACGGCCATCACGCGGTCCCAGCGTTCCTCGCTAATGGCGTCGAAGCCGAGCATCGGTAACTTGGCAAACAATGCTGCATTGCACACCAGTCCGTCGATTCGGCCGAACGATGCCAAGGCCTCATGCGCCATGGCAACACAATCTTCAAACCGAGTGACATCAACACGCAAGCCGATGGCCTCGCCCCGGGAATCTTTGACATGCGAAACAGCAGCGGCCGTGTCGATGATGTCGGCAAGCAGCACTCGGGCGCCCATGCGGGCCAGGCCTACCGCCAGCACGGCGCCTATGCCCTGCGCGGATCCGGTGACAATCACGCTGCGGCCGTGGAGGGGTGGATTCATCGGGCACTCCTTGTTCGCTGACGACAATTATGGTAGCGACCTGGGAGAACTAGCTCGACCAAGCCCCGAAAACCGGTGAGCACGGCGCCCTCCTTGATGCCATTTGCGCGCAAAAACGCAGCCGCGAATCGCTCAGCGTCGGCATCGATAATCTTCGACCCGGCGGTTGCGCCCTCAACAACGCAACCGACCTTGAGGAGAAAAGCGCTAGAGATTTTCATCACTCCACTGCCAATTTGGAACTTCGCCTAATGAACGAGAACGATTCGTTAAGGAACCATAGTCCCCTGTTTTCCTCAATAACCTCACGCGCTGCCTCCAGATAGGCGGTGCCCTCGATCATGCATTGTTGTACAGACTCGTTGCGAACCTGGGCAAAGTAGACCGCGTTGTTCCAGGCGCTCGCCAGGGACAATGCCCCCAGGGGCTGATCAGATGGGCGGGGCAGCGTGAGCATGTCGAAACGAAACAGCGAGCCAGTGCCCGTCAAACCCCTGAAGCTAAAGTCCCGGGCGCGCTCGCCCAATAAACGCCGAAACTCCGCGATGACCTCGTGACGCCGCACGAACTCCATCGCGGCGCGAGGCCAGACACGCCGAACTATTTCATGCGCCGGGTCATCGCCTGCAGACTGAAAGACAGTGATGCAGCCACCCTCCTCCAGTTGTTCGGCAACGGGTGCCAGCACATGCTCGATCCTGAAGCTCATGGGATGGCTGTGCAGGTAGGGTCGATTTAGAAGACAATAGTCGAAGCGCATTGCAGCGCCGGTCTCGGGCTTCGGCAGCAAAGGCTCCAGCAGGAAGCGTCGATCCTCACGGTAAAGCACCAGAACGCTGGGTCGGTCGTAGACAGGCTGGCCCTGGTGTCCGCGATGCACTTGCCACTCGTCGGCCAGCTGCGGATACAAGGGCTCAAGCTGCTCCTGAAAGTCCATACTGTGACTGCCACGCAGGGCGATCTCGCGCCAGACCAAGTCGTGGGGGCAGTCGTCTGAAAGCTTTTGCAGGCGCACTGCCTCGCGCATGTACAAATTGGTCATCACGAGAACGGTCAGAGGGTTCTCCGTGATTCGGTCGATCAGCAGGTTCGTGGTACTTTGGAGCTCTTCCAGCCCTCGCCCGCGAATGACGACTTGCACAGGCACACCAGGAAACGATTGGTGAAAGGAGCGCAGCAGCCGATTGATGGCCTGGCCATCGTCCATGGGCGAGATGAACAAGCGCATACCGGGTTGACGCACCTTCATCGAACGGATTTCCACCGCCGAACGATCGGCTACCACTGCAGCCTCATTGGTGGTGCCAGCAAACACAAGATGGCGCTGCCTTTGTTCGTGAAAGGCAAAGCTGCTGACGGTGCGGATGCCAGACTCCCGGGTCGACAACTCGGCCATAGCGGCGGCGGTAGAGACTGTGTGTTTGCGCCGGGGTCGGCCCTTGACCTGGGTTCGTGAAGACGAGATTCCGACCATGTAAGCGCGCAATCGAGCAACCGTATTGCTGGTGATGGCGCTGCCGGCCGCCAAGCGTCCAACGAGCTTGCCATCGTTGGCGGCCAGCCGCCCGAAGGTGGTCTCGGCAACACCGTGAGCCTCACAGAAGTCACGGATGTCCTTGAGCAGATCCACGCGATCGTAGCTATGCAAGAAGTCGCTCATGGCTGTTCGGTACCCAAGGCGTTGAGCACCGATGCGATGGTGCTGCAAAGCAACTGTATCTTCGCACACAATTCACAACTCGCAAGCGATCGCAACACGAGCCCGTCAATTCAACGCACATGAAATACTCCTTCAATCTCGACCGGCTGGTCATCGACCAACGCACATACACCCACCGACGAGCGCGCATGGCATCCGATCTCAGGCCCAAAGACCTCGAAAAAAAGATCTGATGCACCATTGATCACACGGTTCTGACGCTCGAACTGCGGGACGCAATTGACATAGCCCACAATCTTGACTACGCGCATCACACGACCAAGATCACCCAAATGATGCTCCAGTGTGGCCAGCATCTTGATTGCAAGCGCTCGGGCGGTGGCCTGGGCCTGTGCCTCTGTCAAGTCGAGGCCCACCTTGCCGCGTCGCTTGACGCTGTCGTCTTCGAGCAAGGCGGCGCCGTGCCCGGACAAATAGAGCGTGTCACCGATGTGGACCGCAGCCGTGCGGTTGGGACTAGGCAGCACAAGTGGGGCGGGCAACTCAATACCCAAACGCCGAAGCTGTTCACGGTTGACGGGCATAAGAAGCTCCTTGCGCAGGTTTGGCGGCCGTTCGACCATCAATATATTGCCGCGGCGTCATGCCGAACTCCGTCTTGAAGACGCGATAGAAATTGGACAGGTCCGCAAAGCCAGCATCCAAAGAGGCCTGCAGGATGTCGCCCGTCTCCAGCAAGCGTCCCTGGGCAAACCGAATCCGCACGTTTCGCACATAGCGCGCCACGCTCTGGCCCGTGCGCCTCCGAAAGACCTCCGCATATTGGCGCCTTCCAAGCCCGGCAATGCAAGCAAGCTCGCCCACACCAACACGGCGCCCCACATGGGTCTGGATGTACGCCAGACTGGCCTCGAATCGGTTGCTGGCATGGCTAGCTGCGCCGGTACTGGAGCGGCATAACAACCGCTGATGCAGTGCAGCGAGCAGACCCAACAATCTGCCACGCGCCGCAATCAGGACGGCACCCCGTGACTGACCACCACCCCGTAATGCAGAGAAAACCGCCCCTGCCGCCTGAGCGATCTCGCAGTTGCCGTCCAGCGGCTCGCGAAGCGACCACAAATGCATGACCTCATCGAAAAAAGCGGCCGAATCTGGATCAGCGAAACAGAGGCCGCGGTTAAATTCGATAGATTTAATCTCTAGTGGGCAGAGTGGCTTCAGCACAGTTGGAACACCAGCTGGAACGAAAAAAATCTGTTTGGCGGCCAGTTGCGAAACATGGCCAGCAGAGATGACCTCTGTCGCTCCGTGGACAACAAACAAGACGCGATCCAAACAATCTCGCGGAGATTCAAATAAATCCTGTTTATTAACAACTACTTGAAACGATGCAAGCGACAAGGTAAGATCTTTCGAAGAACTCGACCGCCAATATTCATTTCTAATATATCAAGTTCGCCAGCACGTGTCCAGCGCACAAAATGATAAAAATTTTACTGCCCAATTAGCCAAGACATCAATCAACGACCGTGTTCTACTAGCCTTAAAAAAGTGGGATTTCTATAGTGGGATACAAATATCAACGATTTGTAGAAAATACCGTCCAAAGGAACGATATGAGAAGCGCATCACTCGAAGATAAGATTCAACGTAGCGGCAACGTCGTCGAAATGCTGCGCAATGCCCCGCAGGGGCCCTACCAGTTCCCTATCAAGGCCGAGTTCAGCAATTGGCGCGACGAGCAGGAAGCATGGCGCAAAACCGCAGTGCTTTTTGACCAGTCGTATCACATGACAGATCTGCGCATCGAGGGACCGGGCTTGCGTCAACTGCTCACGGATGTGGGCATCAACTCCATGGCCAATTACGGCCGCAATGTCGCCAAGCAACTCGTCGCCTGCAGCGAAGACGGACACTACATCGCTGATTCGGTCCTTTTTATCCTTGAGGACTATGTGGCCAACGTGGTGAACAAACCGACGATGGCCAACTGGCTGACCTATCAAGTCGAGACACGGGGCTACGACGTTGAACTGCGACGTGACGACCGCAGCCTGGATAACTCCCGCCCGCGCCAGGGCTTTCGTTTTGAGGTTCAGGGCCCGAAAGCCTGGGAAATCCTGGAACGGGCTAACGGTGGGCCAATCACCGGCTTCAAATTTTTCGGCATGGGCGAGATCAAGGTGGCCGGCCGCACGGTGCGTGCGCTGCGGCACGGCATGGCCGGTGATGCTGGCCTCGAACTGTTCGGGCCGTATGAGCAGAGCGATGAAATCAAGGCAGCGTTGTGCAAGGCCGGTGAAGACTTGGGCATGCGACTGGCGGGCTCGAGAACCTATTCGACGGTTGCACACGAATCAGGCTGGTTTCCCGCCGCCATGCCGGCGATTTATTCAGGTGTTGCCATGAAACCCTATCGCCAGTGGCTGCCCGACGACGGCTTTGAGGCCACCAGCTCGCTAGGCGGCAGCCTGGTCAGTGAGAACATTGAGGACTACTACCTGACACCCTACGAGCTCGGCTATGGCCACATCATGAAGTTCGACCACGACTTCATCGGTCGCTCGGCGCTTGAAGCCATGAAAGATCAATCACACCGCCGTAAGGTCACGCTCAAGTGGCACAAAGACGATGTCACGCGCATCTTCTCCAGCCTGTTCAGCGATGGCGATCGCTACAAGTACATGGACATACCCGCCTCCCATTACGCCACGATGCCCTACGACCGCGTGACCGTTAACGGCCGCTCGGTGGGCATTTCTCACTACCCGGTCTACACCTCCAACCTTCGCTGCTGGATCTCGCTGGCCATCGTCGATGCCGAGGTCGCGCAGCCTGGCACCGAGGTGAGCATCGTCTGGGGCGAGCCCGATGGCGGCTCACACAAGCCCAGCGTTGAGCGCCATGTACAGACCGAGGTGCGCGCCGAAGTAAATCCCTGCCCGATTGCAGTGGCCGCGCGCGTGGAGTACCGCAAATTTCATAAGTAAATCAGCAACCCAACCCACACGAAAGGAGAGATAGCATGAAACGTCGATCCATTATCCGCATGGCGCTGCTAGGTGTCACAGCAGCACTAACGATACACACCACTGCGGCGCAGGACTTCTACGCAGGCAAGACCATCAACTGCATCGTACCCTACCCGGCTGGTGGTGCGACCGACGTGTTCTTCCGCACCGTAACTCCCTACCTGTCCAAACATACACCGGGTGCGCCGCGGATCATCATCCAAAACATGGCCGGTGCCGGAGGCGTCATAGGTAACAACTTCGTTTACGACCAAGCGCGGCCAGATGGCTTGACGATCCTATGTGCCCCGTGGTTATCCATCGCGCAGGTCGCTAAAGCCGAGGGTGTGCGTTTCGACTACACCAAAATGCGCCTGGTGGGAGCCCACAGGTCCGTGAACACAGCGCTGGTGGCGACCAATCTTGTCGGTGAGCCCGCCGACATTGTCAAAAAGGAATTTAAAATGGCGGGGCTTGCACCATCGTCATCGATCGATCTGCGCACGCGCATTGCTTTGGACATGGTCGGGGCGAACTATCGCTACGTCGCAGGGTTCGCAGGCGATGCCACCCAAAGACCGGCCTTGCAGCGTGGTGAGGTTCATGTCATTGGCCAAAACTTCGGTACCTACCTCTCAAACATCAAGCAGTCTATTGGCCCGGAGGGGGACAAGACAGTCAAACCTCTGTGGTACTACCCTGAGTACGATACAAACGGCAACCCGCGCAGTGTCGAGGCCGCGGAAAAAGAAGGCTTCCAACGGTTCGACCTCGTCTATGCCAAGATTAAAGGCCGCCCTCCTTCAGGCGAAGACTGGGAATTTTTCAAGTGGTCGGAGCGACTCTCTGCCGATATCTCGCTGTCAGTGTGGCTACCACCGCGATCCTCTGACGCCGCCTACAATGCTCTGTCTGACGGCTGGGCTAAGGTGATTGACGATCCAGCCTTTCGCGAAGAATACCGCAAGAGGTTCGGCGACGAACCGATCATCTGGGCCAGTCAGGCCGAGCAGAAAGCGGCACTGGAGGCACTTAGAAACTCACCGCAGAGATTCATCGACCGGATTGGAGAGTTGATCAAGAAAGGCGGCCAGTAAGCTAGCAAATCAGTCCTAGAGTCAGGAACCTACAGATGGACGCAACCTACTGGCAGGCCCTAGGCCTAGGATTGGCCAATATTCTCCACCCGCAGACGTTTGCGTTCTTGCTGGTGGGAATTTCAGTGGGCTTGGTGGTCGGGGCGCTGCCAGCCATCGGCGGTGTCACGGGCCTGATCATATTGCTGCCCTTCACTTACAGCCTGAGCGGAACCGAAGCCTTTGCCCTGTTGCTGGGCATGTATTCAACGGTCGCGGCAGGCGATGCCATCAGTTCCATCCTTGTGGGAGTACCCGGAGGCGTCGGTTCATCAGCCACCATTCTTGACGGGTATCCGCTGGCCAAGAGGGGCGAGGCGGCACGTGCGCTCGGGGCCGCTTACACAAGCTGCGCACTGGGTGGTCTGATCGGTGCCGTTATCCTCGCGTTGTCTATCCCTATTGTCAAACCGTTGGTTCTTGTATTTGGCATGCCAGAATATTTTGCACTGGCTGTGCTCGGACTTGCCATGGCAGGCACCCTGGTTGGCAGCAATCTTGCAAAAGGCATAGCGATGGCATGCCTTGGCCTGCTCATTTCAGCCATTGGGGCATCAGACTTCAGCGGTATCCCGCGCTTTTGGTTCGAAATCACCTACTTAGTACAGCAACCGCCGATCGTCGCCATAGTGTTGGGTCTCTTTGGAATTGCCGAGATGCTGGAACTGGCCGCCCCCAACAACCGCATCGCCCAGCAGGGGGCTGCCGATTTACGCACTGGAGGAACATGGCAAGGCATCAAAGACACGTTCAAGGAATGGTGGCTGGTCGTGCGCTGCTCAGCCATTGGTGTCTATATTGGCATTCTGCCAGGGGTCGGTGGCTCAGTCGTTGACTGGGCTGCTTATGGACACGCGGTACAGTCGTCTAAAGACAAGTCAAAATACGGCAAGGGCGATATACGCGGAGTCATTGCACCAGAGGTAGCTAACAATGCCGATCGAGGCGGGGCGCTCGTGCCTACGCTGGCCTTCGGTATCCCTGGCGACTTTGCCATGGCCATTGTTCTTGGCGCGTTGACCATACAGGGCCTCAAGCCTGGCGTAGAGATGTTGACGACCCAGTTGCCGGTTACGTTCACGATGATCTGGGCCATCGTGATCGCCAACATCATTGGGTCGGTCTTACTGATGCTTTGGAGCCGATACGTCGCCAAGATCGCTTTCGTCGAAGGTCATATCATTGTGCCAGTGGTTCTGTTTTTCATTCTTATGGGCTCGTGGCTGGGCACTACGACCATGGGCGATCTCGTAGTGATGCTGATTGCAGGGGTCGTCGGCTACTGGATGAAGATCGCGGGGTGGCCACGGCCGCCACTGATAATCGGTCTTGTGTTGGGGAACATGATGGAAAACTCCCTCGTTGTCTCAATGCGCACCTATGACGGCTTTTCCTTTCTGCTGCGGCCCGCAGTTCTGATCATCCTGGCATTGACGGCGACCACTGTATTGCTGGCCCTCAGGGCCCGACTCAAAGCCCAGCACCCAAGCAACCAGAATGATGGCCAGCAGTCTTTCGCCGGCGATTTGGTGGAGGACAACCCCGTTTTCTCCTTGCCACTGGCGCTCCTTGTGGTCATCGTGTTTGCGGCAGCGATCGCCAGCGCCGCACAAATGCGGCCGCTCGATGGCGCGTTCCCACTGTGGGCAGCGTCGTTTGGTCTGTTGTGCGCACTCGTCGCCCTTCACCTCGACAGGAAGGAAGTCAAGATGGCACATGTGGGACTTCCAGCAATGCTGTCGAAGGCAGTTGGCGAAGTCCAGTTGGCTCGCGGCGCACTGTTTTTGGTGCACATCGCGTTGACGGTGCTGGGGGTCTATGTCCTCGGGCACAACATCGCGATCCCGCTTTCACTGGGCCTGTACGTCGTTTTATGGGGACGTTACCCGTGGTGGGCAGGGCTCGGGGCAGCACTCGTGGCTTTGGCCTCTCTGGTCATGCTGTATGACAAGACTCTGAATGTGAATCTGCAACTGCCCCTTTGGCAGTGACCCACAGACCTAGCCGGCAATGTACCTGACTGACGAAGAACAAAGGCTACTTGATGGCCAGGAAGGTCCGGCCCGTCGTGCGGCCATGGAGCTGCTGGTGCGATATGGCACAGTACTTGGCGCTGAACGCTTGGTCGATACCAACAATGTGGCTGGCGGTTGCGTTGCGTCCCTGCCTAATCGCAGAGATTTTGTGGCCAATCCGATGGACATGGATGCGGCCTTCGCGCTGCTGAGCCTGGACAGCGACGAAATCTTCGAAGTCCCTCAGGTCAAGGCTAGCACCTATACGCTGATCGAAGCCATGGATCCCAGACACTGGCAAATCCAGGGCGTGAGTGAGCGCACCAGAGTGATCGTGGAGCAAAACCAATCATTCTGCGGCAAGATAGGCATCATCAGGTCCAACACCTGCGCACCCTACCAGGTCGGCAACGTACCGGTCTTTGGCGAACATTGCGCCTGGATGGAGAGTTCGGCGGTCGTCTATATCAACTCTGTGCTGGGCGCGCGCACCAACTGCGAAGGTGCCCACAGCACAGGGGCTGCTAGCCTTGTCGGCAAGATCCCCTACTGGGGCCTGCATACACCGCAAGGCAGGCGCGCTACACACCACGTCCGTGTGGAGCGCGTTGTCGACGACATGATGGACTGGGGACTGCTCGGCTACTGGTTGGGCGAGACGCTGGACGACGCCATCCCTGTGCTGACTGGCGAGTTCGGTCTAGGCGAGCTTCGCAAGCTCAAGCACTTTGGCGCTGCTGCTGCTACATCGGGCGCCATCGAGATGTACCACCTGGTTGGACGAACACCCGAAGCCCCTACCCTGGAGGCCGCACTCGGCGGCCGCCCAGCCCAAGAAGAACGGGTCTTTAAGGAAGCACACCGTCGCGCGGCCTATGCCCACCTGAACTCGGCCGACGACAGCAGCGTCGACTTCATCATGTTGGGGTGTCCCCACAACTCGCTTGAGCAGTTACGACTCATCGTCAGGCTGCTAGAGGGCCGCAAGGTTCACGCGGACGTGGCGCTATGGATCTTCACGCCCAGTGCAATGCGAGATGTCGCAGACCGGCAGGGCTACACCGAAATCCTCAAGAAAACCGGTGCGCTACTAATGTCTGACACCTGCCCCGCTCTAGGACACGTCAAGCCTGAAGGGGTCCGGGTGGCGGCTACCGACAGCTGCAAGCAGGCGCATTACTTACCGGGTACGATTGGTGTGAAAAGCCACTTTGGCTCTTTAGAGGACTGCATTGAAAGTGCCATCGCCGGCCGATGGGTAGGTGGATTGCGATAATGCAAGAAATCGTGTTGCGCGGCCGAGGTGTCTTCCCTGGAATCGCAGAGGGCCATGCCCTGGTTACTCGCACGCCGATTTCGGGCTTTGGCGGCATCCAACCGCTCAGCGGAACCATCACCGAGCGACGGCACGAGCTCGTGGGTCAGTCCTTCAAGGACCGAGTACTGGTCTTCCCCGGCGCCAAAGGCTCGTCCGGCTGGGCGAGCAATTTCCAAGCAAGCCGGCTTGCAGGTGCGGCGCCAAAGGCAATGGTGTTTTGCAAGATGAGCACCAAGATCGCCTTGGGTGTCGTTGTCATGCGAGTGCCTGCAGTCACTGAACTGGAGGCAGATCCTCTTAAACTTATTAACACTGACGATCATGTTCGCGTTGACGGCGAACAAGGCCTTGTAATCATCAGGAGGTCTACATGAGAACCGTGAACTCAAAAGAGCGTGTGTTCCTCGCAACTGGCAGCATCGCTCGCAAGCGTCATGATGCATCCGACCGATCTCAAGCAATAGAAAGTCTGGCATGAAATACCGTGCCTACGCTGCAACGATGCAAAGCGTCTGGTTCAGCGACGACGAGGGAGCGAGTTGGAGCCGCTTGTCCACGCCATGGGGCGGGTTTTACAACGAGGCGCGGTGCTGGGCAGTCTATTGCCATGCCGATCGCCCCGGCGAGCTGCTGGCAGGTACAGACCAGGGCCTGTACCGCTATACGGCGCAGGCGGGCCGCTTTGAACACATCCCATCGCCGATGGATGGCCTGCACATTTTGCAAATCGCGCGCTCTCCACATGATCCGGCCTTCATTGTGTGTGGCACCCGGCCGGCAGAGATCTTCATCTCACATGATGATGGCCAAAGCTGGTTTAGGTCACCGCTCAATGCCGCAACAGAATGCTGGTTCATCAATACCACCCGTGTGACCTCAACTCAATTCGACCCATTGGATCCAGACACGATTTGGGTCACGGTCGAGATCGATGGAGTCTTTCGCTCACAAGACCGGGGTCGCAGTTGGGAGCACCTGATCAACGGCCTGCATGACAACGACACACACGACCTAGCCTTTCGGGACCATGGCGATGGTCGACGCACCATCCTCTGTTCCACTGAGGACGGCGTTCATCGCTCCACCGACAACGCAACAAGCTGGATCCGTCTTGATATCGCGCAAGCGCGGTGGGCTTATTTCCGCAGCCTAAAACAAACGGCGCCAAACACCGACACAGTGATAGCCAGCGTGGGAGACAAGCCATCAGGTGAGGCGGGTGAATTGCTGATCAGTCGCGACTTCGGCCAAAACTGGGCGGTCTGCGAGCTGTCTTCTCCGGCGAACTCAACCTTTTGGTCCATCGGGACGAACCAGGCCGACACCAACTTGCTCTTTGTTGCTACGATCTTCGGTCAGATCTTCAAAAGTATTGACGGTGGCGGCACCTGGACGAAGCTGCGGCGCGAGTTGGGGGAAATCCGCATGATCACCTGGGCACCAATATGAGGCAAGATCCATGGCCCTGTTTCTTTTGAAATCTCACGTGACCGGCCCGAGCGGACAGGTGACCAGTCCTGACGTTATCGTAGACCGGCTCATTCTGAACGGATCCACCATCGCACTTCATCGGCTGACCCATGATGCCTGGCAGCAGTGCGCCGAAGACACCACGGCCCGGGCAGCTTACGCGTTGATGGCCTTGGGAGGCGGAGACCTGATCCTGCCTGTAATCGTCGTCGATGGCGGACCGATCGTCGCTGCTCGCTGTGGATGGCGCCTGAGCGCGCTCGCAGACCACTTCGATCACGTCGCGCTCAACGGTGTGCCTCTAACTGATATCTGCGTCCCCTCCACCCTGGTGGCCTCCATCGCAGGTCCCAGTCAAACGCTGCCCAGGGGTCATCTGCTGGTCCAGACTAAGGACGGACTGGCCTTTGACGCGGTGCTAGAGGACCACAAGATCGGTCGGGTGCTGGCTCACAAGGTGACCGTCGAGTCGCTCGGCTCGGGCCGATGGAGCACCAATGCCTACGATAACCGCTATGCGGTGGGCCCAACCAAGAAGGAAGTGCAACATTACATCTGAAGGCCTGGCAGGCCAGCCCCATATCATGAAAACCACAGAGTTGACAAAGAGATACGATTCGTTGATCGTGGGCGCAGGACACAACGGGCTGACCTGTGGCGCCTACCTGGCCCGCGCCGGCAAGCGCGTGCTGGTTCTCGAACGTAAGCCCGTCATCGGAGGCGCATCGGTGACAGAGGAGTTCTCGCCGGGATTCAGAGCCTCTACTTATTCTTTCATCATGGGGCACCTGCATCCCAAGGTCATCACCGAACTTGACCTGCAAAAGCATGGGCTTCAGTACTACCAAGTCAATGACGTGGTCAACCCGACCGAGAATGATTGCATCGTCTTTACCAGCGATCCGGTCAAGAATCAGGCGCAGATCGCGCGCTTTTCCCAAAAGGACGCGGAAAACTATCCTAAGTTCTTTGCCCAACTGCAATCGACGATTGCGCTGCTGCGCCAACTCCAGCTCGAAACACCTTTTGACCCATTCCGAACCGATCTGAAAGGACTGTGGCGCTCACTTCGTTTTGCGTGGCGCTACCGTCACTCGGAAAAAGAGTTCTACAACCTCCTGTCCTCGCTGTCCTTGAGCGCCCACGACTATGTCGACCAGTGGTTCGAGACGGATCTGGTGAAAGCCAAGTTCATGTTCTGGGCCACGATCGGTGGCAATGTCGGCCCCTATTCACCGGGCACGGCTTTCTACCTGGTGACGCATCTGGTTGGCCAGACAGGCATGCGCTTTGCACGGGGAGGCATGGGAGCGATCGCCGATGCAATTGCCGCGTCAGGCAAAACACATGGCATGGAGGTGCGATGCAACGCGGGCGTCGAGGAAATCCTGTTGCGGGGGGATCGCGCCTGCGGAGTACGCTTGGCGGGCGGCGAAGAAATCCTCGCCGATACCGTGGTCTCCAACGTCGCCGCCAAGGTCACCTTCGGCGGCTTGGTACCGCGCGACAAGCTGCCAACCGAGTTCATGGAAAGAATTGACGGCTTCCGCACGCGGGGCAAGAGCTTCAAGCTGTTGTGCGCTTTGGACCGTCTGCCACGCTATGCCGGCTTTTCGCAGGAGCGCACCGGCTGCGACTACCCGGCATACGCGCACATCTGCCCCACGCCCGAGTTCCTGGAGCGCGCCTATGACGACGCCAAGTATGGCTGGTATTCGTCTGAACCTTTTCTGTCGCCCATCGTCCCGACCTACTACGACGACACTCTCGCCCCGGCGGGCAAGCATGTGATCACCTTCCAGGGCGGCGTGACCCCTTATGAGCTCAAGGGCGCGAACTGGGATGACCAAAGACAGACGCTGATACAAAACGTCTGGAAGGTGATGGACCGATTTGCGCCTGGATTTTCCAATTCCGTGACCGACTATAAGCTTTACCTTCCTAAGGACATCGAGCAAGATATCAACATGCCAGGCGGACACACCCAGCATGGCGAGCTTACCCTAGACCAATTATTCATGATGCGGCCCACGCCCAAGTACGCTGATTACCGATCACCCATCCACAAACTCTATCAATGCGGGGCCTCGACTCACCCGGGCGGCGCGGTTTCCGGGGTCAACGGCCACAATGCTGCTCGGGAAATCCTTCGCGATGAGAGGTTCTTACTACTTTGAAAGCCGACCATATCCAAGCCTTGTATGAGAGATTCTTTCACGGGCAAACCTGCCTACATCCTCAATGCCACCTGCGACAGCCGGATGGGCATCGTCGCTGCGGTCGCCAATTTCCTGGCGCAGCGACAGTGCTTCATCAGCGAGATGCAACAGTTCGATGACCTGCTTAGCGGTCGATTTTTCACCCGTGTGGCCTTTTTTGGCGAGCCTGAGCACACACCTTCGCTGGATCGCTTGCGCGAGCAGTTTCAAGACGTTGCACGGCGCGAACAGATGGAGTGGGCCATGTACGACGCCCATCGGCGCGCACGTGTGATCCTGATGGTGTCCAAGCCGGACCACTGCCTCAACGACTTGCTCTATCGCCAACGCACCGGCGAGCTGCAAATGGACATCGTGGCTGTCGTCTCTAACCATCCCGACCTTCGATCCATGGTGGAAAACCACGGCATCACCTACGTCGAGTTGCCAGTCACGCCAGAGACAAAACCTGCACAGGAAGCAGCCGTCATGGACTTGGTGCGCCAGTCCGAAGTCGATCTGGTGGTGCTGGCGCGCTATATGCAGGTGCTGTCCAATGACATGTGCCGCCAGCTTCGCGGGCGGGCGATCAATATCCATCACTCCTTCTTGCCCGGATTCAAAGGCGCCAAGCCCTATCACCAGGCCCACGAGCGCGGCGTCAAGCTGATCGGCGCGACAGCCCACTATGTCACGGCCGATTTGGATGAGGGGCCCATCATCGAACAGGTTGTCCAGCGTGTCGACCACACGCATACGCCGGAAATTCTAGCGGCAGCTGGTCGTGACTCGGAATGTCGCGCACTGGCTGTCGCCGTGCGTTGCCATATCGAGCACCGGGTCTTCCTGAATGGCGCACGCACCGTCGTATTTCGCTGAGTGGCTGCAACCAACACATAAGGAAAACGTATGGCCTTCTCACAACTTTGCTATGGCGTGCATCGAATCCAGACTCCTATAATAGTTTGTACATTTAGTGCTTCCACGACATTTGACTCTCCGTACAAGGTCTTTCACCAGCCCTTAAGGACCGCGATGTGATGTCGACGCAGATGATTGGTGGTGTCTTACTCAACGGAATCGCAGCGGCGATGATTCTTTATATTATCGCCATCGGTCTGTCGGTGACGATGGGTCTGATGGGGTTCGCGAACTTGGCCCATTGTGTGTTTTCAATGGCTGGTGGATACGCAGTGGCGGCCATCATGCATTGGCTCGGACTGCCGTTCTATGTGGCACTGGTGTTCGCCTCACTCTTGGTGGCAGTGGTCAGCGTACCCATAGAGCGCCTCTTGTACGCGCGACTTTACGGCGCCGACGAGCTGGACCAGGTGCTCTTCACCATAGGCCTGATCTTTGTTGCTACCGCCACCGCGAAGTTCTTCTATGGTCCATCCCCGATCATGGTGGCCATCCCCGAGGCGCTACGTGGTCAGATGGAACTGTCCCTGGGGAGTATTCCGACCTACCGAGCGCTGGTCATTGCCGCCGGCTTCTTGCTGTTCGCGACCATGTGGTTCGTCGTGGAGAAGACTCCCCTCGGAGCCCGACTGAGGGCGGCGGTGGACAACCGTCGCATTGCTGAAGCGATCGGAATTCGCAGCGATCGGCTCTTTACGCTGACCTTCGCTCTGGGCAGCGGTCTGGCGGCCCTCGGGGGGGCGCTGGGCGCCGAGATCCTACCGATACGCCCCACCTACGCGTTTGACCAGCTTAACTACGTTCTCATCGTGGTGGCGGTGGGAGGGCTCGGCACACTGCATGGTCCGTTCATCGCCGCACTGCTTCTGGGCATCAGCGATACAGCGTTCAAGTATTTCGTTCCCGAATTCGGCGCGTTCTTCATCTTCGCCGCGATGATTGCGATCCTGCTGTGGCGTCCCAAAGGCCTATTCAGTCGAAAATGACCTTGCCCATCAAGCCAACAATGCAGCCCGCTGACGCCCCCGAGACACCCAGGGCCATCCGTGAGTTCGAACATCGCGACCGCCTGACCCTTCTGGATATCGCGCCTTGGATGATCGCTCTGGTCGCCTTTTTTGTCTTTCCCAAGCACCTTAATCTCGGCACGCAGATCCTGATCATGATTTTGTTTGCCCTGTCGCTGGATCTCCTGCTGGGCTACGCAGGCGTCGTCACCTTGGGACATGCGGCGTTCTTTGGTCTGGGCGCCTATTGCGCCGGCATCCTGGCCACAAAGGGCTTGGGCGACCCCCTGCTGGGTCTGGCGGTTTCGGCAGTGGTCAGTGGGCTCGCTGGCCTGGCCTGTGGCGCCATCATCCTTCGCACGCAGGGCCTGACGCTATTGATGCTCACGCTCGGCATCTTGCTGATGTTGGCGGAATTGGCCAACCGCGCGGCTTGGCTCACTGGCGGCGCCGATGGCTTGCAGGGCATGCAAGTAGGCAAGCTCCTTGGGGTGCTGGATTGGGATGTGCTCGGTCGAACGGCCTACCTGTACAGCTTGATCGCAGCGCTTGTGGGCTTCGTCCTGGTGCGGCGCATTGTGATATCGCCATTCGGTCGGAGCCTGACGGGCATCCGGGAGAACCGTGCGCGCATGGAGGCGGCGGGTGCGTCCGTGAACAGTCGCCTGACTGCCGCCTACGCAATTTCCGCGGCGCTGGCCGGTGTCGCAGGTGCATTGAACGCTCAGACCAACCAGTTCGTTGCGCTCAACGTCCTTTCCTTTGAACTCTCGGGAGCGGTGCTCATCATGCTGATCCTGGGCGGAACGGGAAGGCTGCACGGGGCCTTCATCGGCGCACCACTTTACATGATCACCAGCGACTGGCTTTCGCGACTGGACCCCGCCTACTGGTACTTCTGGCTGGGGGCTATGCTGATCGCGTTGGTGATGTTCGCGCGCGGTGGCGTGTTGGGCCTGCGCGATCAGATCACCGCCGCGCGGTCGTCCGCTCTCGGGTCAGGCCAAACATGAAGGGCGTCATGCAAACTCTCGTGTCGGACACTGCGAACGCGCCGCTCAACATGGGACGGCCTGCGCTCGAAACGTTAGGGCTGACAAAGCGTTTCGGTGCACTGCTCGTCTCAGACGCGCTGAACTTCCGGCTCGAACATGGCGCGCGCCACGCGCTCATCGGCCCCAACGGCGCAGGAAAGACCACCTTCGTCAACCTCGTCACCGGAAAACTTGCTCCCTCAGAAGGACGCGTCCTCCTTGACGGACAGGACATCACCCGGTTGACGCAAGCGCAACGCGCGCGGATGGGGCTTGGCCGGACCTTTCAGATCAACACCTTATTCCTGGGGCTTTGCGTGTTGGAAAACGTCGCGCTGGCCATTAGCGAACGCGAATGCCTTTCCTGGCGCATGCTTAGTCCCTCGGGACGCCATCGAATTGTCCTTGAGGAGGCGCACGCCATCCTCGTTGACCTGGGGCTCGGACCAGTTGCTCATTGCCGCGTGGCGCAACTGGCCTATGGCGAACAAAGGCTGGTCGAGGTGGCCATGGCGCTTGCACTTAAGCCCAAGGTCATGCTGCTGGATGAACCGGCAGCAGGTGTGCCCGAGGGGCAAAGTGGTTCGATTTTGCAAGCTCTCGAGCGACTGCCTCGGAACATCTCAATACTCATCATCGAGCACGATATGGACATCGTCTTCCGATTTGCACAGCGTATCACGGTCCTCGGGCAGGGCCGGGTCGTTGCCGAGGGCACGCCCAAGGAGATTGCCGATAACCAGGAAGTGCAAGCCATCTACTTCGGAAGTCATGGGAGACCCGCTCATGTCTGAACACCTCGTGCTGGAGGGTATCCATGCAGGCTACGGCCTCACAGTCGTGCTCGATGATGTGTCGATGGTGATCGCCAAGGGCGAGACCGTAGCCCTCATAGGTCGCAATGGCACAGGAAAGACGACGCTGCTCGAGACGATCATGGGTATGACCACGCTGCATCGCGGCAGCCTGCGATATGCGGGCGATGCAATCGAGTACTGGCCAATTTGGCGTCGGGCCCGGGCTGGGCTAGCGATCGTGCCTCAGGAGAGAGAGATCTTCCCTTCACTCTCTGTTGAGGAGAACCTGCGGGTCGCATCACGGGGGCGTCGCTGGGATATCGACCGCGCATTCGACCTATTTCCGCAACTTGCCAAGCGGCGGCGCCATGCCGGCAACCACCTGTCCGGCGGCGAGCAGCAGATGCTTGCCATTGCTCGCGCGCTGATGGGCGATCCTTCACTGTTGCTGCTGGATGAACCGCTGGAGGGCCTCGCCCCCATTGTGGTGGAGGGCTTGGTAAGCGCCCTGGAGCGACTGCGATCCGAGTCCGACATGACCCTGCTGATCGTAGAGCAGCGCGCGCTGCTAGCGCTAGAATTTGCGCAGCGGGCCATGGTTCTGGTGCGGGGAAAGCTTGCCTATGACGGTCCGAGCGCGAATTTGCGCCAGGACGCCCAGCGACTGGCTTCCCTCATCGGCGTTACGGCACAAGCATAAGTCACACCTTTCAACCGTAGGAGAGTCACAAAATGTTCAAGAAAATCAGGTGGATGCTTTTGGGGGTGATTTGCCCTTTGTTCGCGATCGCGCAACCGGTCAAGGTTGGGATGGTCGCGCCCTTTAGCGGGCCGTTTGCCGTCTATGGTCAACAGTTCCAGCGCGGGGCTGAGCTCTACCTGGAAGAAATAGGCGGTCGGGCCGGCGGGACATCGATAGAAATGATCTACCGAGACGAGGCCGCTGGCCCCGAACGCGTCAAGCAGGTGACGCAAGAGCTTATCGTGCGCGATGGCGCTCAAATCCTCGGAGGCTACGTGTTTACTCCCAGCGCGCTTGCGGTTGCGCCGCTGATCACACAGGCCAAAGTACCGACGGTGATCTTCAATGCAGCCACCGGAGTGATCACACGGCGATCACCTTACTTCGCACGGGTGTCGCACACCCAATGGGCGGGTGCCTACACCATGGCCCAGTGGGCCGCAAAAAACGGCATCCGAAGTGCCTACATCGCAGTGTCGGACTATGCGCCCGGGCACGATGCCCGCGATGCCTTCAAACACGCCTTTATCCAGAGCGGCGGAAAAATCGCAGGCGAGGTGAACATCCCGGTTCAGACGACGGATTTCGGCCCCTACATGCAAAGGATCCGGGACAGCAAACCGGAGGCAATCTATGTCTTCATGCCAGTGGGACCGCCCTCGGTCTCCTTTGTAAAGACCTTCGCAGCATTCGGTCTGCCACAAGCCGGCGTCAAGTTGCTGGGCACGGGCGAGACCGACGAACTCGACCTGCCGGCGATCGGGCCGGAGGCCCTGGGCATGGTCACCTCGTACCATTACTCGCCCTACCTCGATATTCCTGAAAACAAACGCTTCGTCGCCGCCTACACCAAGAAGTACGGACCGTCAGCGATTCCGAATTTTGCATCTGTGGCTGGCTATGTCGGTATGAAAGCCATCGCCGATGTGATCGAAAAGCTGGGCGCACGATTCGACGGCGACCAGGCCATGAATGTCCTAAAAGGTTGGAAATTCAACAGTCCAAAGGGGCCGGTGCTCATCGATCCAACCGAGCGCGACATCGTACAAAACCAGTACATCCGCCGGGTCGAAAGGGTGGGCAATGCGATGGGCAACATTACCATTGAAACCATCCCCGCCGTCAAGGATCCTTGGAAAGTCTTGAATCCCCAGTAGCCAACGCACCGCAAGAGAGCACACCAGATGCCCAATACCGCAATCCCAGCGCCGGGCTCTCTGGACCACGAGTACAACACCCGACTCTGGGCCCGGGACTTCGAGCAGACACTCGAGGCGCACCGGCGTTGGGGCGAGTACGCGCGCGCCATTCCTGGGGCTCATTTGGACGTGCGGTGGGGGGATCGCCCGCGCCAAACGCTAGACCTATTCCTGCCTGATGCGCCCAGCGGCCCGCTATTCGTGTTTATCCATGGGGGCTACTGGCAGTATCGAAGCTCTGGCAAGGACGCAGTGAGTTTTCTGGCCCCTGAGCTGCTCAAACAGCAGATTGCTTATGCGGCGCTGCAATACGAGCTCTGCCCTGAGGTCACGATGGACGCCATGGTCGAGCAACTGCGTCAGGCCTTGCTCTGGACCGTCCGCTCGTGCCCTCGGTTTGCTTATTCGCCTACGCGGATCACCGTCGGCGGGCACTCAGCAGGCGGGCACCTGGCTGCGATGCTGGCGTTGACGAACTGGCAGGCGTACGGAGCCAAAACCGACCTGATTGCCGGCGCCTGCTGCATCAGCGGCCTGTATGAGCTCAAGCCCTTGGTATCGACCTACCTCAATCAAGCCCTGTGCATGGATGACGCCATGGCGCAGCGGGTTAGTCCGATCGAACAGGTCAGACCCCTAACGGCCGACTTTGTGCTGGCAGTCGGCGATTGCGAAAGCGGTGAATTCAAGCGTCAGACGCATGCTTTTGCATCCCGCCTTGCCGAGCATGGTCTAGCGGTCGAGAGCTTTATAGCGTCTGAAAGGGACCACTACGACGTGATCCGGGATCTGATCAATACCTCAAATCCGCTGCGAAGAGCAGCCCAAGGTCTCATACATGGCTGAGACCATGCTAGAGTGCTCAGGGCGGTGTGAGCCCCCTCTGCCCAGGTGCCAGGCTCGCACGACTGACCCTGGGCGCAAATCCCTCAGGCTGGGCTGTCTTGCGCCACCACCTGCCGGATGTGCCTGGCCAGCAGTTCGGCCGCTGGCGAAAGAATGCCTATCTTGCGCCGCATGAACCCTGCCGAGCGGAGTGTGCGTGGCAACTTGATGGGCAGCACCGCCAATACCCCGGCGCGCAGATCGGACTCGACCTGTTCTTGCGACAGTGCGGTCAAAAGATCCGTCTCTAGCAGCAAGGCTCGGGTCATGGCAAGCGATCCAGTCTCAATCACAACCCGGGGGGCATCAATGCCCTGGGATCGGAAGGTTGCCTCGAGTCGCTCCCGCCCAGGAGTTGCGCTGCGGTTGAGTACCCAATCTGCGCCAGCTAGCTCAGACAGTCTTAGCTGCGCCGAACGGCGGACCAGCGGGTGGCCGGCGCGAACGACAATGCTCAGACGATCCTCGAACACGACCTCGCAGCTGAGGTCGGAGCCTTCAGGGAATTGGCGCAGTGCGCCGAACACATAGTCGATGTCGCCACAGCGCAGCGCCAGCTCCTGTTCAGCAAACGAGCCCTCCAGCAAGGTGACCGTGATCCGAGGGTGCTCCCGATGGAGCTGGGCAACTGCCCGGGGAACGACGATGGCGCTGCGGCCAAGTGCCAGTACACCGACCGAGACATGCCCGCTGGACACCCCACGCAGAGCCTCGATCTCGTCCGCGGCATGCCGAAGTTCGGCGAAGGCCAGCTTGACGCGCAGGGCGAGTGCATTGGCGGCCAAAGTCGGATACATGCCGAGAGCGGTGCGCTCGAAAAGCCTTAACTGGAATGTCGTTTCCAATGCCCGCACAGCCATGCTCACCGCAGGCTGGCTGACTCCCAGGCGTTGTGCCACCGCAGACATGTTGCGCAGCTCAACGAGTCCGACCAGTGCGGCCAGTTGGGTGCTGCCGAGTTGCATTGGCGAGATCGAAGGTGCTGCACCGGATCTACCAGGCTTGGCACAAGCCCGCACGTCAAGCCTTGCCTGGTCAAGTTCGCTGGCAGCGCAACGCGCTCTCTGCAAGAGCACCTGTCCCGTTGGAGTCAGAGCCATGCCCCCATGATGGCGCTCGAACAGAGAATCGCCAACGGCATGCTCGAGCTCGCGAATCGCACGCGTCACGGAGGACTGTTCCCTGTGCAAGCTCAAAGCGGCCCGCGAAACGCCACCACATTCGGCAACAGCGATGAAAACGCGCAGCCACCTTAGGTTATAGACCGGCTCAAGGTAGATGGACTGCTCATATATGGCGCGCACTGTGGTAGTACTCATAAGAATTTTCAATGCGCAGTAAACATTAATGATGCACATACGTTTTCGGTGATGCGCGACAATTTTATTTTACGCTTTACACCGTTGACTTAGTGTCTAGTTATCTCCATAACTGTCACACCAAAGAATTTTCGGGCTCAATCACACCAAAGCGAGGATGACATGGACAAGCCACACCCTTTCGAGTTGCCACAGTATGTGATTGATCGTGTAATGGCGAAACGCGGCCGTCTCAGGGTCTTTGAACGCTTTGAACCCAAACAGACAGCCTTGCTCGTGATCGACATGCAAAACTTTTATGTGGCGGAGGTGCCCACGGCCAGGGCAATAGTCCCGAACATCAATCGCCTGGCCGATGCGACGCGCAAGCGCGGTGGAATAGTGGTCTGGGTCTGCATGACGGCCGGCGATCAAGGCAGAAGTCTGTGGTCGCTGTACCACGAGCACTTTTTTACCGAATCAAAAGGCCAGCTGCACAGGGATAAATTATCCGAAGGCAATTTGGGTCATGCGCTGTTCCCAGCCCTCGACGCACGCCCCGAAGACCTGCGGGCTTGGAAGACACGGTTTTCGCCCTTCATTCCAGGCGCCTCAAATCTTGATTCTTTGCTAAGGGCAAGTCGCATTCGCAATCTGCTGGTCGTAGGCACTGCAACCAATATGTGCTGCGAGTCAGCAGCCCGAGACGCGATGATGCTGGACTACCGGGTCATCATGGTGCCCGATGCCAATGCCGCTCGCTATGACGAAGACCATGCAGCCGGACTGACCTCGTTCTACCAGAGCTTTGGCGACCTGCGCCAGACGCAAGACGTTCTCGACAACGTACTTGTGGAACCAGACAACCTAGCAGGTAGCGCCCTGCGCGCTTAAGCTGAGAATAGCCAAACTCCAAGACTTTCGGTTGAAAATGTACAAGGTAAGACAGTTCGCCGTTCGCCACGCAAGGCTGTTCCAAGGCCTCTACCAGGTCGTTGAGCGGGTTATGGTGGCGCTCGACCCGCTGTGGCGGAAACTTGGCTACGAGCGTTTGGATCGACCGGTGGCTGCCGTGGAACGCGTTGTTAAGGGGTTCTTGTTCGATTGCCGCATGTGTGGTCAATGCGTTCTTTCTTCCACCGGCATGTCCTGTCCGATGAACTGCCCCAAGGGAATGCGTAATGGCCCTTGCGGCGGGGTACGACAGGACAGCCATTGCGAGGTCGACCCAGCCATGCGTTGCGTCTGGGTCGATGCGACAGAAGGGGCGGCAAGGATGAAAAAAAGCATGCCGGGCATTAGCGTCGTATTGTCCCCGGTCAATTACAGATTGCAGGGATCATCCTCATGGCTGCGCGTCGCTCGCGAAAAGACTAGCGCTCAAAGCGCTCATGCGGCACGCTCTCAGCTGCACCCAGCCAGGCCTCCGAAGGCTATGGAAAGCGATGCCATGTCTTGCTCGCCTCTCGAGCAGGTGCTTCGGAAGGGCTGGTTTGCAGTCACGGCCGAACTTAATCCACCTGATTCAGCAGACCCCGCAGACGTGCTCATCGCAGCGGAACCGCTTCGCGGCATCGTCGATGCGATCAATTCGACCGATGCGTCTGGAGCCAATTGCCACATCTCGTCCTTGGGGATTGCGACGATTCTTGCACGCGAGGGCTTGGACGTTGTGATGCAGGTGTCTTGCCGGGACCGAAACCGCATTGCCATCCAGGGTGATGTGCTTGGCGCTGCGGCCTTGGGGGTGCGCAATGTCCTGTGCCTGACGGGTGACGGGGTTGCCGTGGGCGATCAGCCCGAAGCCAAACCGGTGTTCGACCTAGACAGCGTATCGCTGCTGGAGACTCTTCGCATCATGCGCAATGATGCGCGCTTTCGTTCCGGCCGGGCCATCAAGACAGCACCCCAGCTCTTTCTCGGGGCAGCAGAGAACCCCTGCGTGCCCCCCTACGATCTTCGGGTGGAACGCCTGGCCAAGAAAATAGCCGCCGGTGCGGACTTCATTCAGACGAACTACGTCTTTGATCTCGGCATGCTGGAGCGCTTCATGGCTCGCGTTCGCGACAGCGGGATTCATGAGGCTGTCCACATTCTCGTAGGCGTTGGGCCTCTTCCTTCACGCCAAGCGGCGCGATGGCTGCGTGCCCATGTGCCTGGGATTCACATACCTGAGGCGCTTATCGAACGGGTCGAGAAGTCGAACCATCCGGAGACGGAAGGAAAAAAAATCTGCATTGAATTGATCCAGAAAATTCGCGAGGTCAAAGGCGTGTCGGGTATCCACCTGATGGCCTATCGGCGCGAGCACCTAATCAGAGAGATCGTGGCGGAGTCGGGGATATTGTTGGAACGCCGTGAATACCAAACCGGTAGGTGATAGCGTTTCGAATTGAGTTTAGATCACAGCATAGACACCTGGCAAAGCGCATTTTTAATGTGACGTTTTTAACACCTTTTAAAGAAAAAGCGACTGTTGCGTGACCGCCCCCCGCCAGCCGCCAATCAATTGACAAACTCTTCTAGCTTGATGTCTAGTTTTATGTCCGGGCCGCTTGGTCAAATGGTGATGGTCTACAACAACAGCGGAAAATTGGTTCAACTAGAAAAAGGGCAAATGTTTGCCGAGGATGTTCAGGCGTTGTCGCGTTGGATAAACGGCGAACGGGTTAATCAAAAATCCTAGTAGCGACCTAGCCTGCCTTGATGATCTGCTGGCGCAACGAACCACTGGCCCTGAAGGTAACAACCCGCCTGGCGGCTATGACCACAGGCTCCCCAGTTTGAGGGTTGCGCCCCGGTCGTGCCGTCTTGGTGTGAACCTCAAAGTTGCCGAACCCAGAGATCTTCACGCTCTTGCCCTGAGCAAGTTCCGCTACCACCATTTCAAAAAAAGCATCAACAAAGTCCTTGGCTTCCCGTTTGTTCAAGCCTATTTGGTCAAACAAAGCGTCAGCCAACTGAGCCTTGGTCAGGGCTGTGGTTTCAAGCGAGTCAAGTGCAAGTTCCATGAAATTATTATTACAGCCAAACGGGAAACCATTTGCACTATCCCAGTCGTGAAAGCTGAATCTTGAAGGTTGCAATTTTTCTCGATCCCTTATTCTTTCGTATTCGAACAAGCTAAATAGAGTTTTTTTAAAGCGATGTAAGTGACCTCCCTTTCAAGCGGGTCAAGTTCCAAAATCATTGCCGCCTGCTTTCGCCTTACCTCATTGATTGCTTTGTCATACAACAGACGCCCTTTTCGGCTGAGCTTGCACAACAAGCCTTTGCGGGGAGCCAAAGGATCGCCCTCTAGTACAACCAACTCTTGCAATTCAAGTTGGCGCAATATTCGACTTACCAAGGCCTTGTCAACCACGGCGGCACTGACAAGGTCTGTCATCTGCATACTAGGGGCTTCTGCAAGTACAGAAAGTATTCGCCACTGGGCCTGGGTCAATCCCATTCCTTCGACGTAAGACTGGGTGACAGCCTTTTTTAGCACTGTACCGAGACGCACTACCACGGTAGTTAAAAAATCATCGACGCCCAAATCAGCGCCATCTGGGCCTAGGGTTTTCCAGGGGTTTGACTTTTTCATCTCTTGTAAATGGTTGATTACATGGCTTGAATGGCAAGACTGTGAGTATCGCTTGGTCAGAGGATCACATTTATGTTGACACATCAATAAAAGAGAAACATACTTTCCATGCTGACAAAATTTAGAGGTTTACCTGCCCATTCGCTGCCCATTTTTTTCGAACAACTGAGGAAAAAGATATGAACACCAAACGAAAAATATGCCTATCCTTGTTCGCTGCCATGACCAGCCTTTGCGCGGGTTTGGTCCATGCGCAAGGAGCCTACCCGAACAAAACCATTTCAGTCGTTGTGGCTTATCCGCCAGGAGGTGACACGGATGCCATTGCACGTTTATTTGCAGACAAACTCTCTCAGCGAATAAAACAAAGCGTGATTGTGGAAAACAAGCCAGGAGCTGGTGGCACGGTGGGCAATGCTTTGGTCGGCCGTGCAGCAGCAGATGGCTACACGCTTTTGTTCACGCCCAACCCCTTCACCACAGCACCCATGGTGATGAAGCTTTCACCATCGGCTAGCTATGACGTACTCAATGGCTTTGAGCCCATCATCAAAACAGCAGTACAACCCTTGGTATTGGTCGCACATCCCAGCAGTGGGTTTAAAAATATTGCGGATATGGCTTCAGCTGCCAAGGGTGGAAAAGCCGTTTCCTACGGCAGCCCAGGTGCAGGCTCACCCATGCATGTGGTGGCCGAATGGCTCAACCGCTCGGCCAACATCAAAAGTACCCATGTTCCCTATCGCGGCGTGGGTCCATCGGTAGTGGACGTTGTTGCTGGCCACATCCCCACCGCTTGGGTCACTTTAGGGCCTGTCACGCAGTACTTTCAACAAGGACGCCTGATACCTTTGGCCATTGGCGACGCTCAGCGGTCCAGTTTGGCACCACAAATTCCGACACTGGTCGAGCAAGGACATAAAGACGTGATTGTGGGCGCATGGAATGGCTTTTTTGCCCCCAAAGGAACGCCTGAGGCCATTATCAAACTACTCAACGAGCATTTGAATGAAATTCTCAAAACACCTGAAGTGGTGGAAAAGTTAGCCACATTTGGTGCCTTGCCAGCAGGCGGTCCACCCAGTGTTTTAGGCCGCACCAATGCCCAAGATTTTGAGGTCATGGGCAAGATCATCAAAGACTTGGGTATCACAGCCGAGTAATGACTCCAAATTCAATATCCGGTCAAGGGGTGGACATGGGCGTATCTACATTGGGCAAGCCAATACCGCAGGTCAATGCATTGGCCAAGGTCTTAGGGCGATCCCAATATGCTGGAGATATTCATTTGCCTGGCATGCTGCATGGCAAAGTGCTTCGAAGTCCTCATGCCCATGCTCGCATCGTCCACATCAAAATTGAGGCGGCCCTGGCGTTGCCAGGTGTTAAAGCCGTTGTGACAGGTGCCCAAGCACCTAACACACCCTGGGGCGTTCATCACAAAGAACGCTTCATCTTGGCGAAAAATGTAGTTAGATTTGCGGGAGAAGAGGTGGCGGCAGTGGCCGCCATCACAGAAGACATTGCCCGCGATGCCTTGGATTTGATTGATATTGAATACGAAGTTTTGCCCGCGCAATTCGATCCCAGTCAAGCTTTGGCTGGTTCGGGCCCTGAGGTGCATAAAGGCAGGAATATCGCCCATGACATTTCTTTTCACAGGGGCGATGTGGATCAAGCCTTTGCATCAGCGCACTTGGTCCACGAGGCAACTTACACCACCCATGCACAGTACCCTGGTTACTTAGAACCCATGGCGACAGTCGCTCGAATTGACGCTGACGGTCGCCTAGAAGTTTGGACGTCTACCCAGTCAGCATTCTTGGCACGCGCCAGATTGGCAGCGGCCCTTGAAATACCTCACTCCAAAGTTCGCCTCCACCAAGCGACCACTGGTGGAGGCTTTGGCGGAAAAATGATAGAGGACGCCAACAACCTCATCGCTGGCTTGCTGGCCATCAAGACCCAACAGGCTGTGCGGGTAGTCAACAACCGGTTGGAGGATTTTTTGGCGTGTTGCAGCAGCCTTCCCGAAACCATCTCCTTAAAAATCGGCATGGATGCCAATGGCATCATCCTGGCCAAAGATGTGCGCATCTTGGCCGACTGCGGTGCCTATGCGGGTTTGGCCCCTGAAGTGATGCATGTCTCTGCTATGCGCAGCGACAACATGCATCGAATTCAAAATGTTCGCTCCCATGCCAGTTTGGTCTATACCCATACGCCACCACACGGTGCATTCCGTGGGTTTGGTGGGACGCAGATGCAATTTGCCCTCAATTCACACATCGATGCCATGGCAAAGATGCTGGATATAGACCCGTTGGTGATTCATCAACGCAATGCCATTGGTGCCGGAGAAACCTCGGTCCACGGATGGAAGATCGGCAGCACAGGGTTATTGGAATGTCTCGAGCAAGCCACCAGTGCCATGAAATGGCATCAAAAGCGATCAGCCGAACCAAGGCAAGGGGCCAAGAAACGCGGTGTGGGTATTGCCGCAGCCATGCACGTCAGTGGCAACCGAACCATTGGCAATTGGGACGGATCGACCGTTGGGATCAAGATCAATGAGGACGGCCGCGCGATTGTGCACAGCAGCGAGTGCGATGCAGGTCAAGGCGCCATGACCATGCTCAGCCAAGTGGTCGCCCACGAGTTGGACATTCCTATCTCTCACGTGCATGTGGCAGCCCCAGATACCGACATATCGCCATACTGCATCGGCTCATTGGCTTCTCGTGTGACCATTGTCGCGGGCAACGCCGCCATCGTTGCCGCCAGAAAAGCCAAAGAAGAGCTGCTGGATGCTGCCAGCCGCTTGTGGAAATTGCCATCCGAACAACTTGCTTTGGCCAAAGGTGCTGTCCATGTGCTGGCCAAGCCCGATCAAAAAGCCACCTTGGGTGAACTGGTTCGTACGCATATTTGGCGACATGGGGGAGAAGGCATCCATGTGCATGGGACCTGGGATGCGGACACTGTGATGCATGATGACAACCTATACGGTAATGTTGCACCAGCATATTCTTTTGCCGCGCAGGTGGTTGAAGTGGAAGTGGATACACAGACAGGCCAAGTCTCGGTGATAGACAGCTACGTTTCAGATGACTGTGGCAAGGCGTTGAACCCACTGGCTGTTCATGGGCAATCCAATGGTGCCTCCGCTCAAGCCATCGGTTGGACGCTGTTTGAGCATTTACAAGTGGACGAAGGCCGCATCAGCAATGGCAACTTCGCCGACTACACCATGCCCACCAGTGACTCTATTCCCATGTTGCGCAGTGGCATTGTGGAATCCAATGACCCCAATGGCCCCTATGGCGCCAAAGGAGCCAGCGAAACGGCCATCTTGCCGGGTGCGCCTGCAATTGCAAATGCAGTTGCACATGCCATAGGCGTTCGCATTCTCGACTTGCCCATCACACCTGAAAAAGTATTGAACGCTTTGAAGACTCAACACAAACGCGCACCAGGACAGTCCCATGCGTGATTTTGAATATCAATCTCCAAAAAGTATCCATGAGTTGTGCGATGCACTGAGCATGCATGGTGATGACGCGAAACTCATGGCCGGCGGTACAGCCATGATGCTGGCCATGCGCCAACGCTTGCTCAGCCCAGCCAGAATTTTGTCGATCGGTCGCATCCCCGAGTTGCATGGCATCTGTACAGACGATGCAGGTAATTTACACATAGGTGCCTACACAACGCACACGACCATTGCAGAGTCCCGATTGGCTCAGAGCACACACCCTATGCTGTCAAAAATGGCAGGTGGCTTGGCCAATTGGCAAGTCCGAAATCAAGGTACCTTGGGTGGAAACCTCTGCTATGCCGATCCGTCCACAGACCCCCCAGGTTGCCTGATGGCACTGGATGCAAAGCTTGTGATTCAAAGTAGCTCTGGGCGACGAACTTTGAACATGCAAGAATTTTGTGTGGACTATTTTGAAACCGCTTTGCAACCCAATGAAGTTTTGGTTTCAGTTGTTATTCCTCCTCTTCCCTCAGGCGCTACGTGCACCTATGAGCGTCACTTGAAAACACCTGCAGACCATCGACCAATGGCCAACCTATCGATCGTGTCTTGGCTAGATGATCAGGGATTAAAGAAGATTCGCATTGTGGTCGCAGCGGCAACACCCTTTCCACAGCGACTGGTGGCTTTGGAAAATGAATTGACCAACGCAAAGTCATCTGAAGCCACTGTTGTCCAAGCCGTGAAAAGTGCGATTGAATCGTTGTCCGCCCTTTCTGATGCCAGAGCGGACAGTGCATACAGACAGCGCATTGTTGGCGTGCTTTTAGAACGCCATTTGCCTGAACATTTAAATTGAGAGCCTCAAATGTCTGCACATGAAATTCACATTCAGGTCAACGGCGAGTCGCATCAAACAACGGCGCCCGCTAGACAAATGCTGTCGGATTTTTTAAGAGACACGCTTTATTTGACGGGCACCAAGCGCGGTTGTGAAACCGGCACCTGTGGCGCCTGCACTGTCCTCAAAGACGGGCAACCCGTCAAATCCTGCCTGTCCCTGACCCTGCAATCTGACGGCTGCAAGATCACCACTGTGGAGGGTTTGGCCAACGGTGATCAATTGCACCCACTCCAACAAGCGTTTTTGGATGTCGGTGGCTTGCAATGTGGATATTGCACGCCTGGTTTTTTAATGTCTAGTTTTGCGTTACTCGCTGAAAACCCAAACCCTTCCGAGGCCGAGGTTCGTCGAGCACTCAACGGTCACTTGTGCCGTTGTACAGGCTACAGCCAAATTGTGGAGTCAGTGCTCAAAGCCGCTGAGACCTTGCGTGGAAATTGAAAAAACAGCGGTGCTTTCAGCGCCAATCGAGCGTGTCTGGGTGCAGATACTCGATCCCAAAATTATGGCCATGTGTGTCCCTGGCATGCTGTCGATCGATGTCATCTCAGACAAAGAATACCTGGCAAGCCTCAAAGTCAAGATATCTTTTATCAGTGCATCCTTCAAAATTCGTACTTTTATTGCTACTCTGGAACACCCCAAATATCTAAAAACCACGGGCACTGGTGAGGACGCAGCTTTGGCAAGTAGCTTGAAGCATCAAAGCGAAGTTTTTTTATCAGAACTGCCCAATCAACAAACCGAGTTCAAGATTCACACCAAAGTGGAAATTTTTGGTCGCGTGGGTACATTTGGTCTGAGTGCGATGAAAACCAAAGCCGACCGTATGTGGGACGAGTTTGTTGTGAATCTTCAAAATAGTTTGACATCAAGTTGATGCTTCAATTTAAGGTTTTTTTTTGCAAACACCCTTAAATTTCAAACTTTGATTTTGCCTTCCATCGTTATACCCATGGCTGGCTTCTCCGAGAGTATGGCCTGCTCAGGTTTTCACTGGGTAATTACATTCGAGCAATGATCCAAGCATCAGTGGTTGAGTCTTTAAGCGCGAAGCTGCGTAGCCCCGCACGCGGGCGTCGAAAAAGCCCTACAACGCCCTTTTTCACACTAGGGCTGGGCTGGGTAGCTGGCACACGAGAGCAACGCTTGTAGGGCTTGCAAGCAAAGGGCTGCTCACCACACATTGACGAGATAAAAATTAGATAGATTTTTGATAGAGAAATCTATGAAAACACATTGAAAAATCTATGAATAGTAGTATGGGACCGGTATACTACAAATTAGTTAAAGTAAAGCGCCAAATAATGCGCTTAAGTGGTTGAAAGTAAATGGGAATTTTTGGTGCGTGGTGAGGGTTTCGAACCCCCGACCCCCGCCGTGTGAAGGCGATGCTCTACCACTGAGCTAACCACGCAATTTTGCAATCATGTATTTTGGCACAAATAGATGTGTGAAAGATTCACAAAGTGGCTTCATGACCCCAAGGCATTGTTGTTTTGGGCAGATGCAGAATTTTTCCAAACGGCTTTTTCAAGATGCTTTAGCAACTTGGCCCATGACAAGGTTGTGAAGATGGATCTCTTGGTCGCTGGCAAGAATCACAGGCAAATCAAACTGAGACAAGTCAATGTCAGCCATCTCTTGCTGCCTGGAGTCAGCCGTCTCCTCTTGTATCAGCAAAGCGTTTTGACCTCTTGTCAAACAAATATAAACATCTGCCAACAGTTCTGCATCCAACAATGCCCCATGCAGTGTGCGTGAAGCATTGTCAACACCGAGTCGATCGCACAATGCATCCAACGAATTACGCTTACCTGGGTACATTTCTTTGGCCATGGAAAGGGTATCGGTAATACCACTGATGTAACCGGTCAATGCTCCCAAATTGACTCGATCCAATTCTTTGTTCAAGAAGCCCACATCAAAAGCAGCGTTGTGGATGATGAGTTCAGCGCCCGATATGTAGTCCAGGAAGTCAGTTGCAATGGCTTCAAATTTGGGCTTGTCCCGCAAAAACTCATTGCTGATGCCATGCACCTTCAGAGCATCTTCATGGCTGTCTCTTTCAGGATTGAGATAGTGATGAAAGTGATTACCCGTGATTTTTCGATTGATCAATTCGACACAACCAATTTCAATGATGCGGTCACCGTTTTCAGCCGATAAACCAGTGGTCTCAGTATCCAAAACAATTTGCCGCATTCAATGATTCTCTTTGGCGTGGTTGATGGAGTACTTGGGAATTTCAATGACCAAATCTTTTTGGGCAACGATGGCTTGGCAACTCAAGCGAGAATTGGGATGCAGACCCCAGGCTCTGTCGAGCAGGTCTTCTTCAGTCTCTTCCATTGGGTTCAAGCTTGAAAAACCCTCTTGAACAATCACGTGGCAGGTTGTGCAAGCGCAACTCATGTCGCATGCATGCTCGATTTGTATATTGTTTTCAAGCAATGTTTCACAAATGGTGTTTCCAACAGGCGCTTGAAGGTGTGCGCCCTTGGGGCAGTATTCGGCATGGGGCAATATGGTGATGGTGGGCATCAAAGACTTTCTACGTTTTTGCCAGCCAAGGCCTGCTGTATGCCGCGGTTCATGCGCTCAGCGGCAAATGCCTCTGTACCCTTGGCCAGCGCCAGGGTAGCTGCCTCGATGACGGATGGATTACTCAAAGCCTGCGCTGCACTCAGGTCTTGCAAAAGTTTTTCTATCGACTGGCGATGATGGTCTTCCAACCAATGGCCATCGGCATCAAGCGCACTTCGGGTTGCCAAATAAGTTCGACTGGCATCGAGTTTGGCCTCGGCCAATGCGCGGTCAGCCATATCCTGTTGAGCGGTGGCAAAACCTTCTTGAAGCATTCGCGCAATTTCTTCGTCACCCAAGCCATAACTGGGCTTTACATCGATTTGAGCCTGAACCCCACTGATCATTTCTTGCGCGCTCACCCGTAACAATCCATCAGCATCCACGGTAAATGTCACGCGGATACGCGCAGCCCCAGCCACCATGGGGGGAATTCCACGTAATTCAAAGCGGGCCAAGCTTCGGCAATCAGCCACCAAGTCACGCTCGCCTTGCACCACATGCAAGGCCAACGCCGTTTGTCCATCTTGATAGGTGGTGAAATCTTGTGCCATCGCCGTCGGGATGGGCTGATTGCGCGGAACAATTCGTTCAACCAATCCCCCCATGGTCTCAATGCCCAAAGACAAGGGGATGACATCCAACAACAATAAATCACCATTGGGGTTGTTGCCGGCCAATTGATTGGCCTGGAGTGCCGCGCCCAGAGCAACCACCTCATCCGGATTGAGGTTATTCAAAGGTGGTTTTTGAAAGAAATCTTCAACCGCAGCTTGAATTTGGGGCATACGCGTCGATCCGCCCACCATGACAACTCCTTGGACGGCATCTTTATCCAAGCCCGCATCGCGCAAAACTTTACGCACAGCAAGCATGGTCTGATCGGTCAAAGGTTTGGTCCATTGATGAAAGTCACAACGATCAACTACCGTGTTGATGCTTCCCACCGACAAGGTCACTGAAAAAATACCCTCTGTGACTTCTGAGAGCGACTCCTTGCATGCTCGCGCAACTGCCTGCATTCGCGCGATGTCTTCTGGTTGGGTGACTTTCAAGCCTGCTTTTGCCAACACAGCATCCATTAAAGCTCGATCGTAGTCGTCACCACCCAATGCGGAGTTTCCTCCAGTGGCCATTACCTCAAACACGCCCGCTTGCAAACGCAATATCGAAACATCAAAAGTTCCTCCACCCAAGTCGTAAACAGCGAAGATACCTTCGCTGCCCTGATCCAATCCGTATGCAATAGCCGCTGCCGTGGGCTCATTGATCAATCGCAGCACATGTATACCCGCCAACTGGGCTGCATCTTTGGTGGCCTGCCTTTGGGCATCGTCAAAATAAGCAGGTACTGTGATCACTGCACCAAACAATTCGTCATCAAAGCTGTCTTCTGCGCGGTACCGCAGGGCGGCCAAAATTTCGGCGCTGATCTCGACTGGTGATTTCAAACCATCCACCGTTTGAATTTGAACCATTCCAGCCGAATTTTCAAATTGGTATGGCAAGTGGGCGTGCTTTTGAATGTCCTCTAGCCCCCGACCCATGAAACGCTTGAACGAAGAGATCGTATTGGTGGCATCAGTCACCTGATGCGCTTTAGCCAAATGGCCTATTTGCCGTTTACCCTCCTTGAGGTATCGGACCACCGAGGGCAAGACCACGCGGCCCTCTTCGTCTGGCAAACATTCCACCACGCCATGACGGACGGCAGCCACCAGTGAATGGGTGGTTCCCAGATCGATCCCAACCGCAATTCTTCTTTGGTGAGGGGCTGGCGCTTGTCCGGGCTCGGAAATTTGTAATAGGGCCATGGGTGAAACTTGATTTATGCCCGGTCTAATTGATCGATTCGCAACATGACCGCTTGAATGAAACGCTCTACAAACATCAAGGCGCGTACCTTTTGGGCGGCAAGTTCCAAATCGTTTTGCACATCTAGGATTTGTTCGAGTTCTGTCAGCAAGGCATTTTTTATCATCCTGACATCACGCAACAAATCCTCTGTTTGAACTGAAGTTACTGCATCATCCAATGTCTCACGCCATTCCATTTGCTGCAGTAAAAATTCGCGGGGCATCTCGGTGTTTGTTTCGGCGTCGATGGATTGGCCCTTCAACTCGCACAGATAGGCAGCACGCTTGATTGGATTTTTCAACCGTTGATATGCCTCGTTGAGCCGAACTGACCATTGCATGGACAAACGCTGAGCCGTTTGATTGGATTGCACATGCACATCGGGATGCGCATGCTTTTGCAAGGCTTTCCAACTCTGCTCCAAAATTTTCTCTTCGAGTTTGAAGCGTTCAGGGAGTTGAAAAATTTCGAAGTCATTCGCAGCCAAGCTCAGGGCCTGTGGCGGGCGGTCCTCACTCACCTCAAACTCGGAAGGATTCGCCGCAGCCGCAACGATCACGCTCGTTGGGATTATTGAATTTAAAGCCCTCGTTTAGGCCTTCACGCACAAAATCGAGTTCTGTGCCATCGATGTAGGCCAGGCTCTTGGGATCAATCAAAATTTTGACGCCATGTGCCTCGAAAACAATATCTTCAGGGACCAAATCATCCACATATTCCAATTTGTAAGCCAAACCCGAGCATCCCGTTGTTTTGACGCCCAATCGAACCCCCACACCTTTTCCACGCTTGGACAAATAACGGCTGACGTGCCGAGCAGCAGCAGGTGTTAAAGATACAGCCATGGTGAGTCAAGCAACGCTGAGATGCTTTTTCTTGTAATCTTCAACCGCAGCCTTGATGGCGTCTTCGGCCAAGATAGAGCAATGAATTTTCACAGGCGGAAGTGATAACTCTTGAGCGATTTCACTGTTCTTAAGGGAAGCAGCTTGGTCCAATGTTTTGCCTTTGACCCATTCAGTGACCAATGAAGACGAGGCGATGGCAGAGCCACACCCATAAGTTTTAAATCGCGCATCTTCAATCACGCCTGTTTGCGGATTGACTTTGATTTGCAATTTCATGACATCCCCACATGCGGGGGCACCCACCATTCCAGTTCCAACCGTGTCATCTCCTTTTTCAAAAGAGCCAACATTGCGTGGATTTTCGTAATGGTCAATCACTTTGTCGCTGTAAGCCATGTTCTGTTCCTGGACAAGTTTTAGTGGGCGGCCCACTGGATGGTAGAAATGTCAATGCCTTCTTGGTGCATTTCCCACAAGGGACTGAGTTCACGCAGTTTGTTGACATTGAATTTGATGGTTTCAATGGCGTAATCAATTTCCTCAACCGTGGTGTAACGCCCAATCGTGATGCGCAAACTGCTGTGCGCTAACTCGTCACTGCGCCCCAAGGCACGCAACACATAGCTGGGCTCCAAACTGGCCGAAGTGCAAGCAGAACCTGAGGAAACGGCAAGCCCTTTGATGCCCATGATGAGCGACTCGCCCTCGACAAAATTAAAACTGATGTTGAGGTTGTGGGGAACTCGTTGGCTCAAGTGCCCATTGACGAAAACCTGTTCCAACCCTTGCAAACCAGTCAGCAACCTTTGATGCAGTGCTTGCGCTTTTTTCAAGTCTTGGGCCATTTCCAACTTGGCCAATCTGAAAGCCTCGCCCATGCCCACGCATTGATGGGTAGGCAAGGTGCCACTGCGCATTCCGCGCTCGTGTCCACCCCCATGGATTTGAGCCTCTAACCTCACTCGGGGTTTGCGTCGCACATACAAAGCCCCAATACCTTTGGGACCATAGGTTTTGTGAGAAGCCAAGCTCATCAGATCCACAGGCAAATCTTGTACATTGATCTCCACTTTTCCAGTGGCTTGGGCAGCATCCACATGAAAAACGATGCCCTTTTCACGACATAAACGCCCAATGGCCGCAATGTCTTGAATGACACCAATTTCGTTGTTGACGAACATGACACTGATCAGAATGGTTTGCGGCCTGATGGCTTCTTGCAGCGCCGCCATGCTCAGCAAACCGTCTTCTTGAACATCCAAGTAGGTGACTTCGAAGCCTTGTCGCTCCAAATCACGCATGGTGTCCAAAACTGCCTTGTGCTCGGTTTTGACGGTGATTAGATGTTTCCCGCGCGAATGGTAAAAATGCGCGGCACCTTTGATGGCCAGGTTATTGGATTCAGTCGCACCAGAGGTCCATACAATCTCGCGTGAGTCTGCGCCAATCAAATCGGCCACATCATTTCGCGCTTTTTCAACAGCCTCTTCGGCCTCCCAGCCCCAGGCATGACTGCGGGACGCCGGGTTACCGAAGTGTTCTCGCAACCATGGAATCATGGCATCGACCACGCGCGGGTCCACCGGAGTGGTTGCGCCATAGTCCATGTAAACGGGGAAGTGTGGGGTTGAGTCCATCGGTATTTGCTCGGTCCAGGCTTTGTGATGGTTCAATCAGCTTTTGGCAAAGGCATTGCCCAAGGCAAAAACCGAATTGGGGGCGTTGACCCGCAATGGCTTGACCACAGGGGTGCTGGAAATGGCACGCTTGATCATGGGCTTGGACTCAATTTGAACGCCCTTGGACAATTGGTCATCCACCAATTTTTGCAAGGTGACTGAGTCCAAAAATTCGACCATGCGTTGGTTCAAACTGGTCCACAAATCATGGGTCATGCAGCGACCGGTTTCACCCAAACAATTTTCTTTACCGCCGCAGTGGGTGGCATCGATCGGTTCATCGACGGAGACAATGATGTCCGCGACGGTGATTTCAGTGGCCTTTCGACCCAGGGTATACCCACCCCCAGGACCGCGGGTGGACTCCACCAATTCATTTCGGCGAAGTTTCCCAAACAATTGCTCTAAATAGGACAAAGAAATCTGTTGCCGCTGGCTGATGGCGGCCAAAGTCACAGGCCCGTTGTTCTGGCGCAAGGCCAAATCAATCATGGCAGTCACAGCAAAACGACCTTTGGTGGTAAGACGCATGGAGGGCTCCTTGGGGCTATGTCGACTAAACAAGTCAACTATAACACATACCCAAATAAAACACTCAAGTAATAGGCCCAAAGACAGTAATGTCTTAGACAAATACGAGGGGAAATGGGTCTCGACCACTGGCCCCCAATATTTGTTCACGCAACCGAGCCAATTGATCACGAACTCTGGCCGCGTCCTCAAATTGCAGATTTTTGGCGTGCTCCAACATGAGTTTTTCAAGCCGTTTGATCTCTTTGGCCAAGTCTTTTTCGCCCAGGTCGACCACTTGGGCCCGAATCAACTCTTCCCTTTCAGCGGCTTTGGATGCTTTTTCACTGTGCACGCCATCAATGAGGTCTCGCACTTGTTTGAACACCCCCTTGGGTGTGATGCCGGCGGCAGCATTGGTGGCAATTTGTTTGACGCGCCGCCGCTCGGTTTCACCGATCGCCTTTTTCATTGATTCGGTCATCGCGTCGGCATACAAAATGGCGCGTCCGTTGATGTTGCGCGCGGCACGACCGATGGTTTGAATCAGACTGCGCTCGGAACGCAAAAAACCTTCTTTGTCAGCATCCATAATGGCCACCAGTGACACTTCAGGCAAGTCGATGCCCTCGCGAAGCAAATTGATGCCAACCAAGACATCAAATGCGCCCAAGCGCAAGTCACGCAAAATCTCAACTCGCTCTACCGTATCAATGTCACTGTGCAAGTAGCGCACCTTGACCCCGTTGTCACTCAGATAATCGGTCAACTGCTCAGCCATTCGTTTGGTCAAGGTGGTGATCAGCACCCGCTCCTGGTGCTCAACCCGCAACCTGATTTCTTGCAAAACATCATCGACTTGATGGGTTGCAGGTCGCACCTCTACCGCTGGGTCCACCAATCCAGTGGGTCGCACCAATTGCTCCACAACTCTTCCAGAATGGTCTTTTTCGTACTGCGCCGGGGTGGCAGAGACAAAAATCACCTGCCGCATGCGCTTTTCAAACTCTTCCAACTTCAAAGGCCGGTTATCCAGCGCGCTGGGCAGTCTGAAACCGTACTCCACCAAAGTGGTTTTACGCGATCGGTCGCCGTTGTACATGCCACCAAGTTGGCCCATAAGGACATGGCTCTCATCCATAAACATCAATGCGTCCTTGGGCATGTAATCGGTCAAGGTGCTGGGCGGGTCTCCCGGTTTGGCGCCCGATAGGTGTCGCGTGTAGTTTTCAATGCCTTTGCAATGCCCCACTTCCGCGAGCATTTCCAAGTCAAAACGGGTTCTTTGTTCCAATCGTTGGGCCTCCACTAACTTGCCCATGGCTACCAACTCACTCAATCTTTGCGTCAATTCCAACTTGATCGTTTCAATGGCCGACAAAACCTTGTCTCGTGGTGTCACGTAATGGCTTGACGGATAAACCGTAAAACGAGCAATCGCTTGGCGCACCCTTCCTGTCAATGGATCGAGTAACTCCAAACTTTCAATTTCATCATCGAACAATGAAATACGCAGGGCCAATTCACTGTGCTCGGCTGGGAATACATCGATGGTTTCGCCCCTGACCCGAAAGCGTCCGCGCGCGAACTCCATGTCATTGCGCTCGTATTGCATCCGAACCAGTTGGGCAATAACCTCGCGCTGACCCAATTTATCACCTGCTCGCAAAGTCATTACCATGCGGTGATAACTCTCTGGTTCACCAATGCCATAGATGGCGGAGACCGTGGCCACCACAATCACATCACGGCGTTCCAGGATACTTTTGGTGCAACTCAATCGCAATTGTTCAATATGCTCATTGATGGCGCTGTCTTTTTCAATGAACAGATCACGCTGAGGCACATAGGCCTCGGGTTGGTAATAGTCGTAGTAACTGACAAAATATTCCACGGCATTGCGTGGAAAAAATTCTCTGAACTCAGCATAAAGTTGTGCTGCCAGGGTTTTGTTTGGCGCAAAAACAATGGCCGGTCGGCCTATTCGCGCGATGACATTGGCCATGGTGAAGGTCTTGCCGGAGCCCGTCACGCCCAACAGAGTTTGAAAGACTTCGCCATCCCGGACGCCCTCCACCAATTCATCAATGGCTTGAGGCTGATCGCCGGCCGGGGGGTAAGGCTGAAATAGCTCGAATGCAGACCCTTCAAACCGAACAAAATTACCTGATTCAATAGCAGGCTCTGTCGTCTCAATGTCTGTGTCATTGGCAATGGTCATGGGACGTTAAAATTAGAATCAAATGGCATAGCCTACAACAGGTTGTGCCAACCACCTCTTTCACCCCTGCAAGGACTTCTCATGTCGATGTTTTCCGCCGTCGAAATGGCACCCCGCGACCCGATTTTGGGATTGAATGAGCAATTTTCACTCGACACCAATCCCCAAAAAGTCAATCTGGGTGTGGGCGTTTATTACGATGAACACGGAAAACTACCCTTGCTGACCTGCGTCCAAAAGGCTGAACAAGCCATGATGGACAAACCCTCTGCCAGAGGATATTTGCCCATCGACGGTATCGCCGCCTACGACGCGGCCGTCCAAACCTTGGTCTTTGGCGCAGATTCGCCATCGGTCAATGCCAAGCAAGTAGCGACTGTTCAATGCTTGGGTGGCACGGGCGGGCTCAAAGTGGGGGCTGATTTCCTGAAACGACTGAGTCCAAAAGCCAAGGTTTTGATCAGCGACCCCAGTTGGGAAAACCATCGGGCGTTGTTCACGCAGGCCGGTTTTGTGGTTGAAGCCTACCCCTACTACGATGCCAAGGCTTTGGGCGTGGATTTCCATCTAATGCTGGCGACCTTGGGCAACGCAGAGCCAGGCACCATTGTGGTTTTGCATGCCTGCTGTCACAACCCCACCGGATACGACATCACACCCAACCAATGGAATGAAGTCGTGTCGGTGGTGAAAGCCAAAAATTTGACTGCATTTTTAGATATGGCCTATCAGGGTTTTGGACATGGCATTGCAGAAGACGGGGAAGTGATTGATAAATTTGTGAAAGCTGGCCTGAGCTTTTTGGTGGCCACCTCGTTCTCCAAAAGTTTCAGCCTTTATGGCGAACGCGTCGGGGCGCTTTCTGTGCATTGTGAGTCGGCCGAAGAAGCCGCAAAGGTTCTTTCGCAGTTGAAGATTGCCATCAGAACCAATTACTCCAATCCTCCGATTCATGGCGGATCGGTGGTGGCAGCCGTCTTGAACAACCCCGAGTGGCGCCAAATTTGGGAAACGGAATTGGCCGAAATGCGGGTTCGCATCAAGGCCATGCGGCATAAATTGGTCGATGGGCTGAAATCTGCTGGGGTTCAACGCGACATGGGCTTCATCACCGAGCAAATTGGCATGTTCAGCTATTCCGGCTTGACCAAAGAGCAGATGGTCCGCTTGCGCCAAGAATTTGGGGTTTACGGAACAGACTCGGGGCGCATGTGTGTGGCAGCCCTCAATAGCAACAACATAGACTATGTTTGTGACAGTATTGCAAAAGTAATTTGAAGTTCTTGAGCTTTTTCATGGGGTCAATTTTGGTGCGTGCACCTCAGTTTTTCCAATAAATCACTGCTATATTGGCTGGCATCAAGAAGGATAAACATGCTCTATCAAATTTACGAAGCACAGCGTTCCTTGATTGAACCATTTGCGGACTTTGCACAAGCCGCCGCCAAGGCTTACAGCAACCCCATGTCGCTGATGGGCCAAAGTCCGATTTCGCAGCGCATTTCAGCCACCTACGATCTGATCTATCGGCTTGGCAAAGATTATGTCAAACCGGAATTCGGCATCACCACAGTGCATGTGGAAGGTCGTGAAATAGCCATTCATGAGCGCATTGAGCTCACCAAGCCTTTTTGCGAACTGAGACGATTCAAGCGCTTTTGCGATGATCCCGCCACACTTGGCCGCCTCAAATCCCAGCCTGCGGTTTTGATTGTTGCCCCTTTATCCGGCCATTACGCTACTTTGCTGCGCGATACCGTGCGCCAAATGCTGGCTGACCACAAGGTGTACATCACCGACTGGAAAAATGCGCGCATGGTGCCATTGACAGACGGCGAATTTCATCTGGATGACTATGTCAACTACGTTCAGGAATTCATCCGTCACTTGCAAAAGAAATATGGTTACTGCCATGTCATCAGCGTTTGTCAACCGACCGTGCCTGTTTTGGCCGCCGTTTCCTTGATGGCTTCCCGCGGTGAACCCTTACCCAGATCTATGACCATGATGGGTGGGCCCATTGACGCCAGAAAGTCGCCCACGGCGGTCAACAATTTGGCCATCAACAAAAGCTTGGAATGGTTCGAAAATAATGTGATTTTTCGGGTCCCACAAAATTTCCCGGGTGCAGGGCGACGTGTATATCCAGGTTTTTTGCAACACACCGGTTTCGTGGCGATGAATCCCGATCGGCATTTGAAGAGCCATTACGACTACTTTAAAGACCTGATCAAAGGCGACAACTCCCACGCAGAATCCCATCGACAGTTTTATGATGAGTACAACGCAGTGCTCGACATGGATGCAGACTATTATTTGGAGACGATCAAAACCGTATTCCAAGACTTTGCGTTGGTGCGTGGCACATGGGACGTGTGCAACCCGGATGGCGAGTTCGAACGCGTTCGGCCGCAAGACATTCAGGAATGCAGTCTTTTGACCGTTGAAGGCGAACTGGACGATATCTCGGGTTCAGGTCAAACCAAAGCCGCTCATCAACTGTGCAAAGGGATTTTGCCCAGCAAGCATGAACATTTGGAAGTACCAGGCGCGGGTCACTATGGCATTTTCAGCGGCAGGCGCTGGCGCGAAATCGTTTACCCTCAGGTGCGTGAATTCATTTTGGCCAATCACACAGCAGCACAAAAGCAAACCAATGCGGCTTCCAGGACGGTTGCAGTGAAGAAGGGTAAGGCCGCTCGGCAAATACCGTGAATTTGAGCGAGCTTTTGCTGGCAGTTCTGCCTCAAACCCAATGCACACGCTGCAACTACCCAGATTGCGCCCAATACGCTCAAGCCATAGCCAGTGGTGAGGCCAACATCAACCAATGCCCCCCCGGTGGCCAACAAGGAATTGCCCGATTGGCCGAAATCACGGGTCAAGTTGAAATCGACTTAAACCCTTTGAACGGCGTCGAATCACCTCGCCATATTGCGTGGATTGATGAAAACTGGTGCATAGGTTGCACCTTGTGCATCGATGCTTGCCCTACCGATGCCATTTTCGGCAGCAACAAACGGATGCATACCGTGATGGAAAACCATTGCACCGGGTGTGAACTTTGTTTGCCAGTCTGTCCTGTTGACTGCATTGAAATGGAAAACATTTCTGGCCATCTGACTGGTTGGCAGGCGTGGAGTCCAAAGCAAGCCCAAAACGCGCGCCATCGTTATGGGCAACACCAACAACGCCTTGCGATGAAAAAAACATCGCGGTTGGAGCGCTCAGTTGACAAGTCGGAAAGCAAACTCAAAGACATCGCTGGTTCGACCCATTCTGACCCCAGCGATCAACCTGAGAAAGAGCGCAAACGTGCGATTGTGCAAGCCGCACTCATGCGTGCCCATTCATTGCTCCAGAAAAGCTAACCCGCTTGAAATTCACTCTACCTTCGCACCAGACGCTTTGACCACAGCGGCGGCATTTTCCCAATCTGCCCGCAATATGGCGGCAAATTCCTCAGGACTGGTCGTCAATGCCTCCAGACCAACGCGCTGCAATCGTTCTTGCACCACCGGGTCGGCAATGACTTTTTGAAAAGCAGTGTTGATCTTGTCCACCTCGAGCTTGGGCATGCCCGCTGGCCCCAGTAACCCAAACCAAGAGTCAAAACTAAAGCCACTCAAACCAGATTCTGTGACCGTGGGTAAATCGGGTAAAAACTTAGACCTTTTGGCGCCGGTATAGGCCAATAATTTGATCCGTGGGTCTTGTCGAAACCCCACCAAGCCGATGGTTGCACCCGTCACTCCCTGCACCCGATCGGCCAACACTTCGTTGACCGCATCGCCCGTTGATTTCATGGGTATGTGTTGCATCTCCAACCCCGCTCGGGTTAAAAAAGAAGCCATCCCCAAGTGGGTTGCACTGCCATTTCCAGCTGAAGCGTAATTGAGTTGCTTGGGCTTGCCCTTGACCATGCGGATGTAGTCAGCCAAATTGGACACCCCCATGCTTGAAGGTGCGGCAATCACATAACCTGAATATCCCAGCAATGAGACAGGGGTGAAATCTTTGATGGGATCGTAGGGTAATTTGGCATACATGTGGCCAGCCAAGGTGTGGCTGGCTGCAGCCATGACCAAGGTATTTCCATCCGGCGCCGCCTTGGCCACCACTGCGGTTCCAATGGTTCCCCCCGCACCAGCGCGGTTGTCGATGACCACACTGGCACCCAAGGCTTGCCCGAGTTCGTTGCTGAATGTGCGTGCGACCGTGTCTTGTACGGCACCAGGACCAAAAGGCACCACAATGCGAATCACGCGTTGTGACCAGGCTGATGGGTGCAGGCCAAGCAAAAGCAAGGCAGTTGACAAAAAAAGATGAGGCCGAATGAATTTCATAAACTGCTTTCAGTTTGGGCAAGCCAGCGCTTTGCCAATGTTGAAAAATAAGTTGCGCCGACTGGCAAGATTGCATCGTTGAAATCGTAGGATGTGCTGTGGATCAAGCATGTGCCTGCACCGTGGCCGGGCATTCGGTGGTCGCCCTCACCATTGCCAATGAATGCATAGCAACCCGGTTTGGCCTTCAACATGTGGGCGAAGTCTTCTGCGCTCATCACAGCGGCGTGGTTTTCGTTCACCTTGTGATCACCCACCACTTCACGCATCACGTTCGCTGCAAATTGAGCTTCTTTGACATGATTGACCACGGGCGGTGAGGCGCGCACAAAACTTATCTCAGCAGTACAACCATGCGCTTGGGCAATGCCATGCGCCAACTTTCGCAGGCCGTCTTCGATCAAATCGGTCACACTATCTGAAAAAGTTCGCACGGTTCCGCCGACCCAAGACTGATCGGGTATGACATTGGGTGCAGATGAGCCTTGTATTTGCGTGACCGCCAAAAGTGCACGTTCGCGTGAATCCACTACTTTGTGAATAAGTGTTTGCAATTGCTGAGCCAGCACCAAAGTGGGCGCAACCGGGTCAACGCCAGTGTGCGGCAATGAAGCATGCGTGCCCCTGCCATTCATCCAAACCCGCCAAGTGTTGCTGGAGGCCATCATCGCGCCATGATTGAGGGCAAACGAACCCACTTGACCAATCGAAAAATTATGCAAGGCAAATACTGCGTCGCAAGGAAAGCGGTCAAACAACCCTTCTTCGATCATTTTTTTCGCCCCCGCTTTGCCCATCTCTTCAGCGGGCTGAAAGATGAAATTGACGGTCCCAGGAAAGTCGCGGTGCCTGGACAAGTGCCAAGCAGCGGCAAGCAGCATGGTTGTGTGGCCATCGTGGCCGCACGCATGCATGCGGCCAGCGTTGACCGAACGGTGCGGGAAATGATTTTCTTCTTGCAAAGGCAATGCGTCGAGGTCTGCTCGCAAACCAATGCTTCGTTGACCGGTCAAATTCCCCCTCAATACGCCCACCACGCCCGTGCTCGCCACGCCAGTATGCACCTCTATCCCCCAAAGACGCAATTTCTCGGCCACCAGTGCCGATGTGCGATGTTCTTCAAACCCCAGTTCAGGGTGGGCATGTATATCTCTTCGCAATGCAACGAAATCTTTCATCTCATCAAAGTCATCCAGAAGAACCATATCAGCCATCTTTCTCAGGGCGCCATTGCGGCAAAAGCGTTAATCACCTCTGGCGGGGCTTGAACCAATTCAATCAGCACACCTTCGCCGGAGATAGGAAAATGATCGTTTGACTTGGGGTGCAGAAAACAAATGTCAAAACCCGCCGCACCCTTGCGTATCCCTCCAGGTGCGAAACGCACACCTTTGGCGGTCAACCAATCCACCGCCTCAGGCAAATGATCGATCCACAGCCCCACATGGTTGAGCGGGGTCGAGTGAACCGCAGGTTTTTTATCAGGGTCCAGCGGTTGCATCAAATCCACCTCCACTTTGAAAGGCCCTGCGCCCATGGCACAAATGTCTTCGTCGACATTTTCCCGCTCGCTTTTGAAGGTGCCAGTGATCTCCAAACCCAGCATGTTCACCCACAGTTGCTGGAGTTTGTTTTTATCAGTCCCCCCAATGGCGATTTGCTGAATGCCCAAAACCTTGAAAGGCCGATCCACCGTGGTGCTCATGATTCAAACTCCACAATGACCTGATCAACAGTCAATGACTCGCCATTTTGAGCGACCACGCTTTTGACCACTGCGTCTTGGGTGGCAAACAACACATTCTCCATTTTCATGGCTTCAATCACCGCCAACCGCTCTCCGGCCAAAACTTTCTGTCCCGGCTTGACCGCCACTTCCACCAATAAGCCTGGCATGGGTGACAGGACAAATCGGCTCAAGTCTGGTGGCGCTTTGAAAGGCATCAGGCGATGCAACTCAGCCATGCGGGGTGAGATGACCAAAGCTTCAATGCTGGTGCCGTTGTGCTGGATTTTCAGCCCCAATGGGTTTTGGGCAGAGCCTCGCTCGACTTGCGCAATGAATGATTGTCCGTTGACCGTTCCTTGGATGGCCACGTCGTTCAAGCGTGAATGGCTTTCAATGGCGTAATTTTTACCATTCACCTTGATCATAGCGGTGTCATGCCGCCCGCCGGAGTCATCAACTGTTACCTGGGTGTGGGTGTGTTGACCCTTGGCCGACAAGGTGATCACGGTGTAGCTCTGACCCACCTTTACGTCATATCCAGGCAATTGACCGCTCAAACCAGCAGCCCTTTCACGAGATTTTCGCCGCACAAAGGAGGCCAACGCAATGAGGAAATCTGCATCCTGGTGGGGAACGTCTTCGGCGCGAAAACCACTGGCATAGTGCTCGGCGATAAAACCCGTGTTGAATTGTCCAGACAAGAAACCTGGATGCGCCAACAAGGCAGCCTGGAAAGGAATGTTTGAACTGACACCCCTGATCACAAATCCATTGAGCGCATCCTGCATCTTGGCAATGGCTTCTTGTCTATCACGCCCATGAACGATCAGCTTGGCGATCATGGAGTCGTAAAACATGGGGATTTCTCCACCCTCTTGGACACCTGTGTCCACCCTGATGCCCATCAGTTTTTCTGTATTGGACTGAAACATGGTTTGCTCAGGGGGTTGGAAGCGAACCAATCGACCGGTTGAAGGCAAAAAATTTCGAAATGGATCTTCCGCATTGATTCGACATTCAATGGCCCACCCATTTCGCTGCACTTGTGATTGGGTCAATGTCAGTTGTTCTCCCGATGCGATGCGAATCATCCACTCAACCAAGTCCAAGCCGGTGATGCATTCGGTCACCGGGTGCTCGACTTGCAATCGGGTGTTCATTTCAAGAAAGTAAAAGCTTTGGTCTTTGCCAACCACAAACTCCACCGTACCCGCGCTCTGGTAATTGACCGCCTTGGCCAAAGCCACCGCTTGTGCACCCATGGCCGCACGGGTTTCATCGCTGATGAACGGAGAAGGTGCCTCTTCAATCACTTTCTGATGTCGCCGCTGGATAGAGCATTCCCGCTCATTGAGAAATATCACGTGGCCGTGCCCGTCTGCCAAGACTTGAATTTCAATGTGCCTGGGCTCTTCAACAAATTTCTCCATAAATACCCGGTCGTCGCCAAAACTATTGCGGGCCTCGTTGCGACAGGAAGTAAAGCCTTCCATGGCTTCTTGATCACTGAAGGCCACCCGAAGTCCTTTTCCGCCACCACCGGCTGAAGCCTTGATCATCACCGGATAGCCGATGCCTTGCGCAATCTTCACCGCCTCTTGGGCGCTTTGAATGACTTCGTTGTGCCCGGGTATGGTGTTGACTTGGGCTTTTTGGGCCAACTTCTTGGAAGCGATTTTGTCTCCCATGGCTGCAATGGCCTGGTGCTTGGGCCCAATGAAGACCAAGCCCTCTTCTTCGCAACGCTTGGCAAAAGCCTCGTTTTCACTGAGAAAACCATAGCCGGGATGAACGGCTTGAGCCCCAGTGGCATGGGCAGCGGCAATGATTTTTTCTGCGACCAAATAGGACTCTCGAGAAGACGCTGGGCCGATCAAGACCGATTCATCCGCCATCTCAACATGTCTGGCCTCTTTGTCGGCCTCGGAATAAACGGCCACCGTTTGAATGCCCATTTTTCGGGCAGTGGCGATGATGCGGCAAGCAATCTCACCCCGGTTGGCAATCAAGATTTTGTTGAACATTTTTTCTCCTGGCTTTACAGCGGTATGTTGCCGTGCTTGCGCCATGGATTTTCGACTTGTTTGTCTTTGAGCATGACCAGTGAGCGACAGATTCTTTTGCGTGTTTCATGGGGTTGAATCACATCGTCGATGAACCCACGCGCACCAGCGACAAATGGATTGGCAAAACGTGCTTTGTATTCGACTTCGCGATTGGCCAGTTTGACGGGATCGCCTTTGTCTTCGCGAAAGATGATTTCAACCGCACCCTTGGCACCCATGACCGCAATTTCCGCATTGGGCCAGGCAAAATTCACATCACCACGCAGGTGTTTGGACGACATCACGTCATAGGCGCCGCCATAAGCCTTGCGTGTGATTACCGTGATCTTGGGCACCGTGCACTCAGCATATGCGTACAGCAGTTTGGCACCATGTTTAATGATGCCACCAAACTCTTGGCTGGTGCCAGGCATGAATCCTGGCACGTCCACAAATGTGATCACAGGAATGTTGAATGCGTCGCAAAACCGAACAAATCGCGCTGCTTTGATGGCGCTTTTGATGTCCAGACAGCCCGCCAACACCAAGGGTTGATTGGCCACAATGCCAACGGTTTGTCCATCCATTCGCGCAAACCCAATCAAAATGTTTTTGGCATATTCAGGTTGCAACTCAAAGAAATCGCCGTCATCCACGGTTTTCAGAATTAACTCTTTCATGTCGTAGGGTTTATTGGGATTGGCTGGCACCAAGGTATTGAGGCTCAGATCCATTCGGTCGGTAGGATCGCCGCTTTTGCGAACGGGTGATTTTTCTCGGTTGCTCAAAGGTAAGTAGTTGTAGAGACGGCGCAGCATCAACAAGGCTTCGACATCATTGTTGAATGCCATATCGGCCACACCACTTTTTGAGGTGTGGGCGAGTGCACCGCCCAATTCTTCAGCGCTGACTTCTTCATGGGTCACGGTTTTGACCACATCCGGGCCAGTCACAAACATGTAGGAACTGTCTTTGACCATGAAAATAAAGTCGGTCAATGCGGGCGAATAAACAGCCCCCCCCGCACAGGGCCCCATGATCATGCTGATTTGCGGGACCACGCCGCTGGCCATCACATTGCGTTGAAACACATCGGCATAACCCCCAAGGGAGGCAACCCCTTCTTGAATCCTGGCCCCGCCAGAGTCGTTGAGCCCAATGACCGGCGCACCCACTTTCATGGCTTGGTCCATTATTTTGCAAATTTTTTCAGCATGGGTTTCGGACAAGGCCCCGCCATAAACCGTGAAGTCTTGGCTGAACACAAACACCAATCGCCCATTGATCATGCCGTACCCGGTCACCACGCCGTCGCCGGGAATTTTGTGGTCGGCCATGCCAAAGTCGACGCACCGGTGTTCGACAAACATGTCCCATTCTTCGAAGGTGCCCTCATCCAGCAATATCTCCAAGCGCTCGCGCGCGGTCAGCTTGCCTTTGGCGTGTTGCGCCTCAATGCGCTTGACCCCTCCCCCGAGCCTGGCGGCAGCCCGCTTGCTCACCAGTAGTTCATTGATATCCGTCATTCACTTCTCCAGGCAATCGTGATGGGTGGTGTTGGGCATGAAGCAACCTGCGTGCAGCGGTCGAGGGGGCCAATTGCCCCGCCAAAACCTGCTCGGTCAAATCTGGCCAAATGGCTTGCACCCTGGGGTTTTGGCGAAACTCCCACAGCAAGCCGGCTTGAATTCGCTCATTCATCCAAGTCAATGATTGATGTCTTCTGCGCTGTGCCAGGCCACCGCTTTCCTGCTGCGACCGTTGGTAGCGTTGCACATGCGACCAAAATTCCTCTGTCCCTTGACCTTTCAATGCGCTCAAAAGCATCACCGGTGGTTGCCAAGCCGCAATCGCTGTGTGGGCGTTTGTGGGATCGCCGTGGGGTCGGAACAGACGCAAAGCGCTGGCAATGTGCGCTTGTGCCCTGCCCGCTGCATCGATGTCCAAATCCGATTTGTTGATCACAACCAAGTCCGCCAGTTCCATCACGCCTTTTTTGATGGCTTGTAAATCGTCGCCAGCGTTGGGCAGTTGCATCAACACAAACATGTCCGTCATGCCAGCAACCGCGGTCTCGCTTTGACCCACTCCCACCGTTTCGACAATGACGACGTCATAGCCGGCGGCCTCGCACACCAACATGCATTCACGCGTTTTCTCTGCCACCCCGCCCAGGCTGCCACTGCTGGGACTGGGCCGGATGAAAGCTTGATGATGCACGGATAAATACGCCATGCGGGTTTTGTCGCCCAAAATAGATCCGCCTGACACCGTGGAAGATGGATCGATCGCCAAGACAGCCACCCGATGGCCTAGCCCAATCAAGAAAAGGCCCAGCAATTCAATGAACGTACTCTTTCCGACCCCTGGCACCCCACTCAAGCCCAGGCGCAAGGAACGGCCGGTGTGCGGCAATAGGTGGGTCAACAGTTCATCGGCTTGGGCCCGGTGATCGGCCCGGGTGGACTCCAGCAAAGTGATGGCCTTGGCCATGCTGCGCCGTTGCACCACAGGATCGCCTGTGAGCAAGTCTTGCAACGCATCGCGGGGGCCTTGATGGCTCACCACTGTCGCCCCTTGACCTTGAGAAGACGATGGATCACAGGCATCTCAAGGGGCGGCCACGCTTTGCTCGATGTGGGTCAATACAGCGCGCGCACTCACCGGGATGGGGGTGCCTGGCCCGTAAATGCCTTTGACCCCACAGGCGTACAAATGGTCATAGTCCTGCCTGGGAATGACACCACCCACAAACACAATGATGTCTTGTGCGCCTTGCGCTCTCAGCTCAGCAATGATGGCTGGTACCAGGGTTTTATGCCCAGCGGCCAAAGTAGACACCCCCACGGCATGCACATCGTTTTCAATCGCTTGTCGCGCACATTCCGCTGGTGTTTGAAACAAAGGCCCGATGTCCACATCGAAACCCAAATCCGCAAACGCAGTGGCCACCACTTTGGCGCCCCGGTCATGGCCGTCTTGACCGAGTTTGGCAATCATCACCCTTGGCCTGCGCCCCTGCGCCTGTGCAAAAGCAGCAATGTCAGCTTTCAAGGCATCCCAATAGGCCATGGTATCCCCTTCGTTGTGGCCACCATCGTAGGCCGCCGCGTAAACACCCGTGACCTTTTGGGTGTCTGCGTGGTGACGGCCAAAAACCTTTTCCAAGGCATCGCTGACCTCACCCACCGTGGCGCGCAAGCGAATGGCCTCCACGCTCAAAGCCAACAAATTGCCGCTTTGATCTTTGGCCGCCTGGGTCAATGCATCCAAAGCGGCCTGAACTTTGGCTGGATTGCGTTGGGCCTTGATCCGTTTCAGCTGTTCAATTTGACCCTCGCGCACCTTGAGGTTGTCAATCTCTCTCGAGGGAACCACATCTTCTGTCTTCAATGGGTACTTGTTGACACCGACGATCACGTCTTGTCCAGAATCAATGCGCGCTTGCTTGTCTGCCGCCGCCGCCTCGATTTTGAGCTTGGCCCAGCCTGAATCCACCGCCTTGGTCATGCCGCCCATGGCTTCCACTTCCTGGATGATTTTCCAAGCTGCATCGGCCATGTCTTGGGTCAGTTTTTCCATCATGTAACTGCCCGCCCAAGGATCAATGACTTTGGTGATGTGGGTCTCTTCCTGAATGATCAACTGGGTATTGCGTGCAATGCGCGCGCTGAACTCCGTGGGCAAAGCAATCGCCTCGTCAAAGCTGTTGGTGTGCAATGACTGGGTGCCGCCGAAAACCGCTGCCATCGCCTCAACCGTGGTGCGCACGATGTTGTTGTAGGGGTCTTGCTCGGTGAGCGACCAACCCGAAGTTTGGCAGTGGGTTCGCAACATCCAGCTCTTGGGGTTTTGCGCCCCAAAACCCTGCATGATCCGGCACCAGAGCAAGCGGGCGGCACGCATTTTGGCGATTTCAAGGTAGAAATTCATGCCAATGGCCCAAAAGAAGGACAAACGTCCGGCAAACGCATCCACGTCCAAGCCCTTGGACATGGCAGTTTTCACATACTCTTTGCCATCCGCCAGGGTGAAGGCCAGCTCCAAGGCTTGGTTAGCGCCAGCCTCTTGCATGTGATAACCAGAAATGGATATCGAATTGAACTTGGGCATGTGCTCAGCTGTGAAGGCGATGATGTCCCCAATGATGCGCATGCTCGGTTCCGGCGGATAGATATAGGTGTTGCGCACCATGAACTCTTTGAGGATGTCGTTTTGTATGGTCCCACTGAGTTGGTCAAGCCGCACACCCTGCTCTTGGGCTGCCACGATGTAACCGGCCAAAACTGGCAAAACAGCCCCATTCATGGTCATGGACACCGACACCTTGTCAAGGGGTATTTGGTCGAACAAAATTTTCATGTCCTCGACCGAGTCGATGGCCACACCGGCTTTGCCCACATCGCCGGTAACGCGGGGGTGGTCAGAGTCATAACCCCTGTGCGTGGCCAAATCAAAGGCGACCGAAACCCCTTGTCCACCAGCTGCCAACGCCTGACGGTAAAAAACATTGGACTCTTGGGCGGTGGAAAAGCCAGCGTACTGACGAATCGTCCAAGGTCGGACCGCATACATGGTGGCCTGGGGGCCTCGCACATAAGGCGGAAAACCTGGCAAGGTATTGACATGGTCCAGCTTCTCCACGTCTTGCGCGGTGTAGAGGGGCTTGACCGTGATGCCATCTGGCGTGATCCAGTTCAAATTGTCCACCTGCCCTGCGGGAGCAGACTTGGCCGCAGCCTTTAACCAATCTTGCAAGTTGGCTTGGCTGTTTTTTTCAGGCGGCAGGTTCATGGCACTTACCTCGATAGGGGGTCTTTGCAACTTTGAAATATTTGCATTTGACATCATATCATTCATAATTATGAATTCAAAATATTTTATGTGCTTACAATTGGGTCATGGACAATGCGCAAAACTTGGGCCGAAATGCCCTTTACGAAGAGGTGGCCGAACGTTTGCGGCAACGAATTTTCGCGCGCGAACTCATGCCGGGCAGTTGGATCGACGAGATGAAAATTTCTCAAGAGTACGGCATCAGCAGGACCCCTTTGCGGGAGGCACTGAAGGTGCTGGCCACAGAAGGTTTGGTGACCATGAAGTTGCGCCGCGGGGCCTATGTGACCGAGGTGAGTGACAAGGACTTGAAAGATGTTTATCACTTGCTCGCACTGCTCGAATCCGATGCGGCCGCTCAGGTAGCCCATCTTGCCTCAAGCGCTGAACTGGAAGATTTGCTGCGCCTGCATGAGCAACTCAAACAATCGGTCGCAGACCGCAACCAATTTTTCGCGCTCAACGAGCAATTCCATCTGCGCATACTGGCCTTGGCCAATAACAAATGGCGCACCCAAATGGTGCTTGATCTGCGCAAGGTGATGAAATTGAATCGCCAAAACTCATTACTCAAATCTGGCCGGGTAGAGGAATCGCTGAACGAGCACCAGGCCTTGATGGATGCGCTGCAGGCCCGAAACCCTTTACTGAGCATGGAAAAAATGCAAGCCCACTTTGCCAATGGATTGGAAGCGGCCAGCCACGAGAGCATGCATTCAATGCCCACACTTCAAGCGGATTTGGCTGCTTGAGCCGGCTGAACCACCAGGGCCACGCCGGGCAAAATCATCAAACAACCCATGGCATGGTGCCAACCCAAGGTTTCTCCGAGCACGCCCCATGAGACCAAGGCCCCCCACAATGGGCCCAAATACAGCGTCATGCTGGTGCGGCTGGCGCCCAAGGTTTTTTGGGCCCACCCATAAATCCAATAAGCGCCAATGCCTGGGACCAGGGCAACCGCCAATACCAACGCGCTGGCCAACCAGGTCCAAGCAGGAGATTGCGGCTGCACCCACTCCCAAAGGGCAAAGGGCACCAAGGTGACCACCCCGCCTGCGCAGATACAGGCAAGCCTGGCCGTGGCCGAAAGCGAGCTGGTCCACTTTTTTTGCAACAAGGCATAAGCAGCCCATGACAAAGTGGCGGCCATGATGAACCAATCACCTTGCACCCATTGAAACTGGCTCAAAGCCGACCAGTTGCCCTTGACAACGACATGCACCACCCCCAGCAAAGCCAGAGCCACACCCAACACCTGTTTGAATCGCATGGATTCACCCAGCCAAATGGCCGACCCCCAAACAATCAGCACCGGTGCAGTGGCGTAAATCAATGCAATGTTCATGGCGGTGGTGGTTCTGGCCCCCCAATATACCCATGCTCCGCACACCAGCATGCCCAAACTGCCCAACACCAGGTATCGCCAGCGATCGCGCCAGATCTGCTGCCGCTCAGCCCAAATTTCTTGGCGGGCCCACCCAGCCAGCAACAGCCCTGCAATGGCCCAACGCCCCAGGGCCAGTACATGTGGATCCACCACCCCAGGGGCAAGCCGAGCACATAAAAAATTGACCGCCCATAAGGCCGGGATGAACCACACCAAGACCCATGCGCGCCAATGGCGTTGGTCAGGCATCATGGACAACAGGGTCATGGCGGCGCAAAGCCTGTTGGGCCAATGCATGCACCTCTGTGGGGCTCAAATGCTTCAAGCGGTGGTCGCTCCAGACCTGCCGCCACAAACGGGCTCCTGGCATGCCATGGCGCAAACCCAAGATGTGGCGTGCCATGCTGTACCAATGCACACCCGCCGACCGCTGTTGCTCGGTCATATAGCCCACCATGGCCAACTCGACCGCATCCCGGTCCAAACTCGGTGCAGGCTTTGAACTCGCAACTGGTCCAGACACCCCAGCCAGTCGACCTGTTTGATCCAGCCAAGCATCCCAGCCACTGAGCGTCCAGGGATTGTGATAGGCCGCACGCCCGACCATGGCTCCATCCAGACCAGGGGTATGACGCTCGATATCGGCCAGGCTGTGCAACCCGCCATTGAGGACAAACTGGGCATCGGGAAAGGCTTGTTTGAGCCGATGCACGACCGCGTACCGCAGGGGCGGAACCTCTCTGTTTTGCTTGGGTGACAAGCCTTTGAGCCAGGCGTTGCGCGCATGCACAATGAACATGCGACAACCCACATCGTAGATTTGGCCGACAAATTCTGTCACCATGTCTGGGCTTTCATCATGGTCCAAACCGATGCGGTGTTTGACAGAGATAGGCAATTCAACGCTGTCTTGCATGGCCTTGATGCCATCGGCCACCAGCGTCGGATCGGCCATGAGGCAAGCGCCAAAAGCACCTTTTTGAACCCGCTCAGAGGGGCAGCCACAATTCAAATTGATTTCTTGGTAGCCCCAGCGCTGGCCCAATCGGGCGGCCTTGGCCAACTCAGAGGCTTCGCAGCCACCAATTTGCAAGGCCACAGGATGCTCGAAGGGGTCGTGATCCAGGTGCCTGGCCACATCACCATGCAACAAGGCACCGGTGGTCACCATCTCGGTATACAACCAAGCGCGGCGAGAGATCAGGCGGTGGAAAAATCGGCAATGCCGATCTGTCCAATCCATCATCGGGGCGACCGAGAGCCGCAATGAATCGTCCACCCTCAAGCGCCCGCGCCGCACAAGGCCACGGGCTCAGCCCATGTGCAAACCACCATTGACCGAGAAGTCCGCGCCGGTGGAATACCCGCTTTCATTGGATGCCAGCCAAGAAATGATGGAAGCAATTTCGCTGGGTTCGCCCAAGCGCTTGACTGGAATGGTGTTGACAATCTTCTCAAGGACCTCTGACCGAATGGCTTTGACCATGTCGGTGCCGATATAGCCCGGGCTGATGGTGTTGACAGTGACGCCCTTGTTGGCCAACTCTTGGGCCAAGGCCATGGTGAAACCGTGCATACCCGCTTTGGCGGCTGAGTAATTGGTTTGACCGGCCTGCCCTTTTTCACCATTGACCGAACTGATCTGAATGATCCTGCCCCAACCGCGCTCGACCATATCACCAACCACTTGCTTGGTCACGTTGAACATCGAATTCAAATTGGTATCGATGACGGCATCCCAATCGTCTCGGGTCATTTTCAAAAACATCCGGTCCCGGGTGATGCCTGCGTTGTTGACCAACACATCGATCGGACCGTGCTCGGCCTTGGCCTTGGAAAAGGCCTCTACTGTCGATTCCCAAGAGCTGACATTGCCAACCGAGGAGAAAAAGGTAAATCCAAGGGCTTTTTGCTCATCGAGCCACTTGGCGAAATCCCGTGTTGGGCCGCATCCAGCTATGACGGTAAAACCATCTTGGTGCAAGCGCTGACAAATGGCGGTTCCAATGCCACCCATACCACCTGTCACGTAGGCTACTTTTTGAACCATGTCTGTCTCCTATCAGATATCAATTTTAATGGGACTGTTTGTTAAGAATCATCGCTCTAGGGTCATGGCAACGCCCATGCCCCCACCAATGCACAGCGCCGCCAAGCCCTTTTTGGCCGAGCTTCTTTGCATTTCGTGCAACAAGGTGACCAGGATGCGACAGCCTGATGCACCGATCGGATGGCCGATGGCGATGGCCCCACCGTTGACATTGACACGGGCTGGATCGATGTCCAAGGCCTGGTTGACCGCGCATGCCTGGGCCGCAAAAGCCTCGTTGAGTTCAAACAAATCCACGTCCGATGCGCTCCAACCTGCGCGTTCAAGTGCCTTGCGCGATGCTGGCACAGGACCCATGCCCATGGTCGCGGGATCGAGCCCGGTGGTAGCGAAAGATGCGATCCGCGCCAAAGGCTTGAGTCCCAGGGCATTGGCTTTGGCCGCTGTCATGACCATCACCGCCGCCGCACCATCGTTGATGCCAGAGGCATTGCCAGCGGTGACGCTGCCATCTTTGTCAAAGGCAGGGCGCAAACCGGCCAAAGCTTGGGCATTGGTTTTGAGGTTGATGTATTCGTCCGTGGCAAAAACCACTGGGTCACCCTTTTTCTGAGGAAGGCTGACAGGGACAATTTCATCATTGAATTTGCCAGCGCCTTGCGCGGCGGCCGCTTTTTGCTGACTGGCCAATGCCAGCGCGTCTTGCATGTCACGGGAAATGCCATGGGCTTTGGCCACGTTTTCCGCCGTGATGCCCATGTGGTACTGGTTGTACACATCCCACAAACCGTCCACGATCATGCTGTCGACCATTTTCCAATCACCCATGCGTTGACCATCGCGGGAATTGTTCAGCACATGGGGGGATGCGCTCATGTTTTCCTGGCCGCCCGCAATGACGATTTCGCTGTCACCCCAGGCCACCGCTTGAGCGGCCAGCATGACCGCTTTCAAGCCAGAGCCGCACACCGCATTGATCGTCAATCCCGGCACCTCTTTGGGAATGCCGGCTTTCATCAGGGCCTGGCGAGCGGGATTTTGCCCGGCGCCAGCCGCCAGGACCTGCCCCATGATCACTTCTCCGACCAAAGCTGGGTCCAAGCCAGTGCGCGACAGCAAGTTTTGAATGACCCGTCCGCCCAACTCGGCGGCACTCGTTTTGGCCAAACTGCCGCCAAATTTGCCCACCCCAGTGCGGGCGGCTGAAACAATCACGATGTCGTCCATGTCAATCTCCTTAAAGTGAAATGTAAAAAGTCAGGCCTTGGCCTTGACGTATCGGCCAGGGGCGGGCTCAATGGCTTTATAGATGCCACGACCCGAGGTTTTGGGCGCCGCCACCATGGGCCCTGCATGGGGTTGGAGCCAATTGGACCAGTCGTCCCACCAACTGCCTGCCACCTCTTTGGCCTTGGCGCTCCATTGCTCAAGTTGATCGGGCAGTTGCGCATCTGCGGTCACCCAGTGGCAGCGCTTACGGGCTTGAGGCGGATTGATCACGCCGGCAATGTGGCCCGAGGCACCCATCACAAAGCGCTTTTTGCCAGGCAAGACCCGGGTGCTCGCGTAGGCGGCTTGGATGGGCACAATGTGATCTTCTTTCGACCCGTATATATATATGGGTAAATCAACCAGGCGCAGGTCAATAGGCTCGCCACAAACCAAGGCTTTGCCAGGCTGGATCAGGCGGTTTTCCAAATAAGTGTTGCGCAAATACCAGGCAAACATGGGCCCTGGTAAGTTGGTGGCGTCGCTGTTCCAGTAGAGCAAATCAAATGGCGGTGGGGTTTCGCCCTTGAGGTAATTTTTGACCACATAGTTCCAGACCAGGTCATTGGGCCTGAGGAAACTGAAGGTGGTGGCCATGTCGCGCCCGGGCATCAAACCACCGTTGGCAAACTGCATCTCGCGGAATTTGACAAAATTTTCATCGATGAAAACGTCCAACAGCCCTGAATCTTTGAAATCAATGAGGGTGGTGAGCAAAGTGACGCTGGCGACGGGCTTTTCACCTCTGGCGGCCAACACTGCCAAGGCTGTGGTCAAGATGGTTCCACCCACGCAAAAACCCAGGGCATTGATTTGCGCAACTTTGGCTATGTCTTGCACCACACGGATGGCTTCGATGGCACCTGTTGCAATGTAGTCGTCCCAACTGACATGGGCATGGCTGCTGTCAGGGTTGCGCCAACTCACCACAAAAGTGCGATGACCCTTGGACACCACATACCGGATGAACGAGTTTTCGGGTTGCAAATCCAAAATATAGAACTTGTTGATGCACGGCGGAACCAGCAAAAAAGGTTTTTGGTGGACCTTGGAGGTCAAGGGCTTGTATTCGATGAGTTGAAACAGGTCGTTTTCAAATACCACCTGCCCTGGGGTGGTGGCGACGTTTTTCCCCACTTCAAACAGACTCTCATCGGTCATGGACACATGGCCTTGGCGCAGGTCATGCAGCAAATTTTGAACCCCCTTGGCAATGCTTTCTCCCTTGGTTTCAATGGCTTTTTGCTGGGCTTCGGCATTGAGCAAGAGCGAGTTGCTGGGCGCACTGGCGGCGCTCCACTGCTCAACCGCAAAGCGAATGCGTTCGCGGGTTTTGGGATCGGCTTGTACGGCATTGGCCAAACCCATCAGGCTGCGGGTATTGAGCAGATACAAGGCTGCCGAAAATGCAGACATCGGATTGTGCGACCAGGATTCATCTGAAAAACGGCGATCCTTGAGCGCCGGGTTTTGGTTCAAACCCTGGTTCCACAGTTCGGTGGCCTCTTTCAAGTAGGCCTGCTGCAAAGCTTGTAGCTGGTCCGGCTCAAAGCGCACCCCCCCCCACAGGGGGTCCGATCCGCCCAACTGTTGGAAGCTGGCCAGCGCCTGTTGCCATGCCTGGTTCAGGCTGTTTTGAAAAGCTTCTGCCGAGATGCCGCCTGCGTTTGCGTTTTGCTGACCCATTGCTCTGTCTCCTCAGCTCAGTCTGCACTCTTATTGGCCCTACACTGCGCAGATTGGCCACAAAGGCATACAGTATCTCAGTTTCTGACCTCATGACACTGACCATCAGACGATTTAGAGCTCTAACCCCATGTACCTGCTTGCCACCGCTTGGTTGTACGTCACACTGATGATGGCGGTGGCCGAGGCCACCCACGCGCAGGGCAGTTTGCTGGGGGCCTTGATCACATTCGTGATGTATGGCCTTGCCCCACTGGCATTGGTCCTTTATTTGTGGGGCACCCCCATGCGCTGGCGCGCACTGAAAAAACAGGCTGATCTAGCGTCTCCGATTGACGGCCAGCAGCCCTCAGGGCGGACCGACGCGCCAAATGCTGGCAGCGAATCGACCACTGACCCCGTCTCTGCGGTGGGAAAAAAACAAATCTGACTGGCAGACCGTGCACCATGGCTGCGTGCTGTCGTTGCCAGCCACTTCACCAATACCCAAGGCCAGCAGTCTTTGTCGGGCTAACCGGGCCAAATCTGCCCACCATTTGCCAACGCGAGGGCCCGGTGCAAAGGCTTGTTCCGCTACCGCATGCTGATGACAAAAAGCCTGCCGGACCGCTTCGCCAACTTCAAAGGCTGTCGGTCCTATACAGGGCCCCAACCACACTTTGAGTTGTTCCGGCTCACAGGCAGCGCGATCGCAAATCGATTGAACCGCCACCTCCAGCACGCCGATGCCCGCTTGGCCCGCCAAGCCACGCCAACCGGCATGGGCTGCGGCCACCCATTGGCCAGACGGATCTGCCAATAAGACCGGTAAACAATCGGCAACCATGATGGTGCATGCCAGTTGCGCATGCTGTGTGATACAGATATCAGCCGTCAAAGCGTCTGGGGTTTCGGGGGTGAGTTCCAACAAATCCCAACCGTGCGTTTGGTGCATGAACACTGGCTTGGCCCCAATATGGGCTTTGTAAAGGTTTCGGTTGGCCTGCACATTGGCGATCAAGTCCTGCACATGATCGCCCAAGTTCAAACTGCCGTAAGGGAAAGGAGATACACCCCCCTGTCGCGAGGAGCAAAACGCTTGAACCCCATCAGGCCATGTGACAACGGGGCGCAGGCCTTTGATGGGCGAATGGATTTCCATGGATGTTCGGTGGCCTTGGTAGGTCGACAAAGCGCTATGAAGGGGATGATAAACCGCTTCAATTTAGCTTCCATGGAGTCATGGCACACTGTCGGCCTTGCTTGAACCAGCAGGGGTCCGTGCCAAAAGCTCAGTCAACCCCATTTGCCCCATGACCCGCTTGAGAGGAAGCCATGTCTTACGTTTTTGCCGCGCCAGCCACTGTGTCAGTGCCCATTTTGGGTCAGTCTGAACAATTTCCTGTTCACCGCATCTACTGCGTGGGCCGCAACTACGAGGAGCACGCCAAAGAAATGGGTTACAGCGGCCGTGAACCGCCTTTTTTCTTTTTAAAACCCACCGATGCCTTGGTGGTAGTCCCTGAGGGCACGACAGGTCATATTCCGTACCCAAGCATGACGGCCAATTTTCACCACGAAATCGAATTGGTGGTGGCAATTGGCAAAGGGGGTAAGCACATTGCCGCAGCGCAGGCCATGTCCCATGTTTTCGGCTATGCCGTGGGCTTGGACATGACCCGGCGCGATCTGCAAAATGACATGAAAAAGCAAGGTCGTCCCTGGTGCATTGGCAAAGCCTTTGATCACAGCGCCCCGATTGGTCCCATTGTCAGGGCCGAACAACTGACAGACATTGAAGCGGCGGCGATCTCTGTCACCGTCAACGATCAAGCCCGGCAAGCCAGCCATGTGAGCAAGTTGATCTGGAACATTGCCGAGACCATAGAACATTTGTCGGCCGCTTGGGAACTGCAAGCCGGCGACCTGATTTACAGTGGAACACCAGAAGGCGTGGCCGCGGTAAACAGAGGCGACACCATGGTCGGGCAGGTGACGGGTTTGCCCGCCTTGACGGTTCATGTGGACTGAAGCCGGTCACACGTTACGCGAATAACTCATCTTGCTGCGCACTGGCTTCAAACATTGCAAAAACTGTGGAACATCGGTTGTGTTGCGCATTCCTGACGATGGCGACACCCGCACCCGCGCCGTTTGCCCCCAGTGCCAGACCATCCACTACGAGAACCCGCTGAATGTGGTCGGCACCATACCAATTTGGGGAGATTCGGTATTGCTGTGCAAGCGCAATATCGAGCCCCGACTGGGCAAATGGACCTTGCCCGCAGGCTTCATGGAACTGGGGGAAACCTTGACCGATGGCGCAGCCCGCGAAACCGATGAGGAAGCGGGGGCCCGGTTTGAAATGCAAGACCTGTTCAGCATCATCAATGTGGTCCGGGTCGGACAGGTTCATTTCTTCTTTCGCGCAAAACTGACCTCTGCGGATTTCAATCCCGGGCATGAAACCATGGAGGCCCGACTATTTACCGAGCATGAAATCCCGTGGGATGAACTCGCCTTCAAAACCGTCAAGGAAACCTTGCGTTGCTTCTTTGCCGACCGTGCCAGAGGCGAGTTTGAACTGCACCAAATGGACATCCACTGATCTTTATCTTTGTCTCATGACTTGCCTGGCTCCTGATGTCCCCCAAATTGATGGCGCAGCGCAGACAAGGTTTGATCGGCAAAACTGGGCGACTGGCGGGAGCGAAACCTGGCATTCAAGGCCGAAGTCAACACTTGCGCAGGCGTGGCTTGTTCGATGGCAGCTTCAATGGTCCATCGCCCCTCGCCTGAATCTTGAACATGCCCTGAAAATGCGGCAAGTTGCGGGTCTTGGGCCAAGGCAATGGCGCTCAAATCCAGCAACCAGGAGGACACCACGCTGCCACGCCGCCACAATTCAGTGATGTCTGCCAAGTTCAGGTCATAGCGGCGTTGCTCGGGAATATGGTCTTGGCCTGCACCCTTGAGGATGTCAAAACCCTCGGCAAAAGCTTGCATCAAGCCATACTCAATGCCGTTGTGAACCATTTTGACAAAATGGCCAGAACCCACGGGACCCGTGTGCAAGTAACCCAAATGCGCGGTGGATGAAAGACCTTCCCTCCCAGGGGACATGGGGACTTCCCCCTGGCCAGGGGCCAGGTCCCGAAAAACAGGTTCCAGGGTTTGGAATGCGGATGATGTCCCCCCCACCATCAGGCAATAACCTCGCTCAAGACCCCAAACCCCACCACTTGTGCCGACATCCATGTATTGGATGCCCAATGGGCTCAGTTGATTAGAACGGCGCACATCATCTTTATGGTTGGCGTTGCCACCATCGATCAAGATGTCCCCAGCTTGCAACAAGTCTTTCAAGGCCAGCACGGTCTTTTCGGTGACCTCTCCGGCAGGCAACATCATCCAAACCACACGGGGTTGAGGCAATTGCCGCACCAAGTCAGACACATCATGGGCGCCTTGCGCTCCTTCGTTGACTAGGGCCGCAATGCTGCTGGCTTGGGCATCAAACACCACACACGCATGGCCTTTGCCCATCAAGCGCCGCACCAAATTACCCCCCATTTTTCCCAATCCGATCATGCCGATGTGCATTTTGAACATCCCTAAAAAAGTGATGCAACTTTAACGGCAATCGACCCACACTCAAACCATGATCAGGCCCCCAAAAACACAAAAGGGTTAGCAGATTGAACTGCTAACCCAATTTGACTTTGGTCGGCGTGGCGGGATTCGAACTCGCGACCCCTTGCACCCCATGCAAGTGCGCTACCAGGCTGCGCTACACGCCGAAGAATCCAATTATAACGGCCTTATGCATGCACTTCGCTGAGCAATTCCCGAATTTCAAATAACTCCCGGCGAAGCAGAAACAGCCGTTTGGAGCCCGATGTTTCATTTGGCATGGGTGCCAAACCCCAGCCCTCCGCATGAGGCACAGCTGGGGCCGCTTTGATGGATAAGGTCTCCTGGCCGGCCTCTTCATCGGCTTTGATCTCCTGGCTGATTTCGTGCAACCGATTGCGGGCACCGCTGATGGTAAAGCCTTGCTCGTACAACAGGTCTCGGATGCGTCGAATCATCAAAACCTCATGGTGCTGATAGTAACGCCGGTTTCCACGCCGCTTCATCGGACGCAATTGGGTGAACTCTTGCTCCCAATAGCGCAACACATGCGGCTTGACAGCACACAAGTCGCTGACCTCACCAATGGTGAAGTAGCGTTTGGCTGGGATGGGTGGCAGTGCGGTTTCCATGGAAATAGAGCAGAGGTGAAACCAAGGTTAACCCAAGCGCACCGAAAAGATAAGAGGGAAAGTTCAAAAAACCGTAAAAAACAACTGTCGATGGAATTTACACCCGTGGCTGTTGCGATTCACCCTGAATGAGGTCTTTTAATTTATGGCTGGCGTGGAAAGTCACCACCCTGCGGGCTGCGATGGGAATGACCTCGCCGGTGCGCGGGTTGCGACCTGGCCTGGCAGACTTGGTGCGGATTTGAAAATTTCCAAATCCCGAAATCTTGACATCATGGCCCTCAACCAAGCTCTGGGTGATGAGATCAAAAAAAGCCTCGATCATGTCTTTGGACTCACGCTTGTTCAAACCAATTTGCTGAAACAGCATTTCGGCCAGTTGGGCCTTGGTCAGTGCCGGCGTTTCAAGACTGTCAACAGAAAATTCCATAAGTCCCCCAGATTAACGTAGTCGAGCATTCAACTCATGGGCCAATGAAGTTAGCACGGCATCCACCACCCCTTGAATTTGTTCTTCCGTCAAGGTTGCTTCATCACTGCTCAAAATCAACCGAACCGCCAAGCTCTTTTCAGCCGAGTTCATCACTGCGGTATCGTTTTCGGGTCGATAGACATCGAACAAAACAGCCTCTTGGAGCAAACCTTTGGTGGGTGTGGCCATGACCGCTTGCATCAATTGTTGGTGCGTGACCTGCTGTTCCACGATGATGGCCACATCTCGCTGCACAAACGGAAACTTGGACACAGGCCTGAACGCAAACGCATCCAACATCAAGACGGGATCCAGTTGCAACTCAAAGCAAATCGGTACTTGTGTCAATCCCCAGGTTTGCCGATGCCGTGGATGCAACTCGCCCACATGACCAATCAGCCGACCGCGCAATGAAACGGCGGCACAACGTCCTGGGTGAAGGGCTGGGTGTTCGGCCGCATGGAATTCGGCTTGCAGGGGAGAGAGCAAAGCCTGAAGGTCGGCCTTGACATCAAAAAAGTCCAGGGCTGACTCTGTGACCCCCCATTGCGCTGGGAAATTCGGACCGTAAGCCATCGCAGCGATGTGCATGGGCTGGTCAATACCTGCCACCGTTAAATCGGTTGCGCTGACGCTGGTGTTTTTACGAAAAACCCTACCGATTTCAAACACACGAACCCGGTCTGCACGCCGATCCAGATTGAACTTCAGCACTTGCAACAAAGAGCCCAGCAGGGATGAACGCATCACATCCATGTTGCTGGCGATGGGATTGAGCAAGCGCACGGGATCAGCGTTGTCAGCCAGATCAGATTCCCACGCTGCCGGTACAAAGCTGAAATTAATGGTTTCTTGATATCCCAATGCGGCCATGCTTCGGCGCAAGGCATGTTCACTGCGCCGCGATTGAACTCGCTGCTTGGCAAAAATGGATGCTTGGGGCGGGGTGGTTGGCAACTGGTCAAAACCGACCATTCGGGCCACCTCCTCAATGATGTCCTCTTCAATTTGGAGATCAAAGCGATGGCTCGGTACCCCCACAGTGATCTCTCCTTGCGATAGGGTGCATTGAAAACCCAAGGCGCTCAAAGCAGACAGGCATTGCGCATCGCTCAATGGCATGCCCAATACCTTGGAAGCCCTGCCAACCCTCATGCGCACTGGTTTGGCTTGGGGCAAATTCGGTTTCTGATCATCAATGGGCCCACACAATGTGTCGGGTGTACCGCAAATATCCAATATCAGCTGGGTGATGCGCTCAATGTGATTGACCGTGTGCTCGGGGTCTACGCCACGTTCAAAACGGTGACCTGCATCGGTGGAAAAGTTAAAACGACGTGAACGGCCGGCAACGGCCTTGGGCCACCAAAAAGCAGCTTCTATGTAAATGTGGCGGGTTTCGTCACTGACAGCTGTGGCATCGCCACCCATGATGCCAGCCAGAGACTCGACTTGATGGTCATCAGCCAAGACGCCCACATTCTCATCGACCTCAACCGTTTGGCCATTGAGCAATTTAATGCTTTCGCCTTTGCGCCCCCAGCGCACCTGCAACCCACCCTTGATTTTTTCCAGGTCAAAAATATGGGTGGGCTGACCCGACTCAAACATCACGTAGTTGGAGATATCGACCAAAGGGTTGACACTGCGCTGCCCACAACGTGACAGTCGCTCCACCATCCAAGCAGGGGTTTTCGCGCGGGGGTTTAGGTTGCGCACGACCCGCCCTGAAAAACGGCCACACAAATCAGTGGCCATGACCTCCACGGGCAACACATGATCAGTGGTGCAAGGCACAGCAGGGTAAATCGGGGCGTTGAACACTGAACCCGTCAAAGCAGAAAGCTCGCGGGCGACCCCTTTAACACTCAAGCAATGGGCCAAATTGGGCGTCAATTTGAGGGTGAAAATCACATCATCGAGCTGAAGATGCTGGCGTATATCTTCTCCTAAGCCAGCCCCTGCATCCAATTCCAAGAGTCCGCCATGGTCATCGTTGAGTTGCAGTTCCCGCGACGAGCACAACATACCCTGGCTTTGCACGCCCCTGATTTGCCCCAACTGGATGGCAAAGGGCTGACCGTCCTCTGCCGTGGGCGGTAGCAATGCACCCACCAATGCGCAAGGCACTTTGATGCCTGAGCGTGCATTGGGGGCACCACAAACAATGCTCAATGTTTGGGCTTGTCCCACATCAACTTGGCAAATGCGTAAACGATCGGCATTGGGGTGGGGCTGTGCATCCACAATCAAACCCACCACCACTTTCGAAAAGGGGGGGGCCACCGAACGCATGTCCTCCACCTCTAATCCCGCCATGGTCAAGGTGTCGGCCAATGCCTGGGAACTCAATGGCGGGTTGCAAAACTCGCGCAACCATGGCTCAGGAAATTGCATATGTCGTCAAAGTTTTAACGGAATTGGCTCAGGAAACGAATGTCACCGTCAAAGAACAGGCGCAGATCATTGACGCCATAACGCAACATGGTCAATCGATCGGGTCCCATGCCAAAGGCAAAACCCATGTAATGCTCAGGATCTAGGCCCATGTTTCGAATCACCTGAGGGTGTACCTGCCCAGAGCCTGCGACCTCCAACCAACGCCCGGCCAATGGACCGCTGGGAAATTGAATGTCAATTTCAGCACTGGGCTCGGTGAAGGGGAAGAAGCTGGGTCGAAAACGCAAAGCCAGCTCGGATGCCTCGAAAAAAGTACGGCAAAAGTCGGTGAACACCACTTTGAGATCTTTGAAGCTGATATTTTGTCCAATCCACAAGCCCTCGCATTGATGAAACATCGGGCTGTGGGTGGCATCGCTGTCCACCCGATAGGTTCGGCCCGGTGCTATCACCCGAATTTCAGGCATGGCCTGCCCTGCGTCGAGCAAGGGCTGATGTCTTTTGACATGGCTCAGCGCATACCGAATTTGCATCGGGCTGGTGTGCGTCCTCAGCAGGTAACCGCCTTCCACGTAAAACGTGTCATGCATGGACCTGGCCGGATGATCTTGCGGGGTATTGAGAGCGGTGAAGTTGTACCAGTCAGATTCAATTTCTGGCCCCTGTGCCACCTCAAAGCCCATGGAATCAAAAATTTGCTCGATGCGCTCCAAGGTCAGACTGACTGGGTGCAAACCACCCATGGGTCGCAAACGCCCCGGCAAAGTGACATCCAAAGCCTGCGCCTTGAGTTGGATGGACAAGGCTTCATCAGCCAGTGCTTGCCTGCGTTGCGCCAAGGCGGTTTCAATCGCTTGTTTGACCTGATTGATCGCTGCGCCTTTGGATTTTTTAACCTCAGGCGATAGGCTTGCAAGCCCCTTCAATAGTTCAGTGACGCGTCCCGTTCTGCCCAAAAATTGGGCCTTGGCATTTTCCAAATCAGCCAGGCTGTGCGATGCTGCAAAAGCCGAATGCGCATCCACCACCAAAGCATTCAGATCGTTCATTTGAGCGCGGGTGTGTTAATGGGATCATCAGCCATGCAATGGCGTCAGGCTCAAGAGACAGGCCTGGCACACCTGAGAGCCGGGTGTGCCAGGACGCAGGGTCAAGCAGCTAACTTGGCTTTGACTTGATCAACAATGTGACCAAAGGCAGCTTTGTCATGCACGGCCAAATCGGCCAACATTTTGCGATCGATCTCAATCGCTGCCTTTTTGAGCCCATTGGCAAATTGACTGTAAGTCAAACCCAATTCACGGGCAGCGGCATTGATACGCGCGATCCACAATTGGCGGAACACACGCTTTTTGGCGCGGCGATCTCGGTAGGCATATTGCCCGGCTTTCATCACCGCTTCTTTGGCGATGCGAAACACATTACCGCGGCGACCACGGAATCCTTTGGCTTGGGCCAGAACTTTCTTATGACGGGCGCGTGCCGTCACTCCACGTTTTACGCGAGGCATTTGGTGACTCCTTGTTCGTCAGATCACAACCCAGCAAAGGGCAACATTTGGGCCATGTGACCCATATTGGTCTCATGGACTGCGACCGCACCACGCAAGTGGCGCTTGTTTTTGGTGGTCTTCTTGGTCAGGATGTGACGCTTGAAGGCTTGACCGCGCTTGACGGTACCACCAGGACGAACGCGAAAGCGCTTTTTGGCGCTGCTTTTGGTTTTCATTTTGGGCATGGGTATGCTCCTTTTCTTATTGTGCTCGTGAGGCGTTTGCAACCTTCGCAAACTTGATGGCCCCGAGCCACTTGTGCATCCCCAACCTGGGTCAGGGATGGGCTGACAAAATCGGAAAGCGACCGATCCCGTCAGATTCAGGCAGAGACTGCCGCAGCTATCTCCATAGTGGGTTTGGCAACGCCGCCCACTTTTTTCTTGCCCGGCGCGATCATCATAATCATCTGCCGGCCCTCCAATTTGGGGAACTGTTCAACCACAATCAGGTCAGCCAATTCATCCCGAATTCTTTGCAACAAGGCCATTCCGATTTCTTGGTGGGTGATTTCACGCCCCCTGAAACGCAAAGTGATCTTGCATTTATCGCCTTCTGCCAAAAACCGCTTGATATTTCTCAACTTGATGTTGTAGTCACCATCATCGGTACCTGGTCTGAACTTGATCTCTTTGACCTCAATGATCTTTTGCTTGGACTTGGCTTCTGCGGCCTTTTTTTGCTCTTGGTATTTGAACTTGCCGTAATCCATCAATCGACAGACAGGTGGCACAGCCGTGGATGCAATTTCAACCAAATCAACGTCCAGGTCACCCGCCATTCGCAAGGCCTCCATCAGACTCACAATGCCCAAAGGCTCGTTGTCCGGTCCACTCAAGCGGACCTCTGGTGCCATGATTTCCCGGTTCAACCGGTGCTTGCGCTCTTCGCGATGGCGGCGATCTCTAAATTCAGTAGCGATGGTTTGTATCCTTTAAAAAAATCCATCTGAAAACAAATGGCAAACAACCGTCCAATGCAACACACCCAGTCGCCATTTCCAAGAAATCAGCTTTTGTGGGTGACGTCCGTGGAAAGCATTTGAACAAATGAATCCAGGGACATCACGCCGAGGTCTTTGTGACCTCGGGCGCGCACCGCAACGGCACCTGCAGCCTTCTCCTTATCACCAACGACCAGGATGTAAGGGTGCTTTTGCATGGAATGCTCTCGTATTTTATAGGTAATTTTCTCGTTCCTCAGATCTGCTGCCACCCTGAAGCCCAGATCCTTCAACCTTTTAACGACACTTTCGACATAATCTGCCTGCCCATCGGTGATATTGAGCACACTGACTTGAACGGGCGCGAGCCAAATCGGTAAAGCACCAGCGTGTTCTTCTATCAAAATGCCAATGAAGCGCTCGAGACTGCCCACAATGGCCCGGTGCAACATCACAGGCCGCTGCCGCCCGCCATCTTCGGCCACAAATTCGGCGTCCAATCGTTCGGGCATGTTGGGATCAACCTGAATCGTTCCACATTGCCACTCTCGACCCAGTGCGTCCTTCAAGGTGTACTCAATTTTGGGGCCATAAAAAGCGCCTTCCCCGGGCAAGTATTCAAACGCACATCCAGAGGCCTTGAGGCCCTCTGCCAGGGCATGCTCCGCTTGATCCCAACTTTCTTCGGTGCCTATTCTCTGTGCAGGTCGCGTCGACAAACGGTAGAGAATTTTCGTGAACCCGAAATCTCGGTAGACTTTTTGCAGCAAGGTGGTGAAAGCCATGACCTCTGACTGGATTTGCGAATTTGTGCAAAAAATATGGCCGTCGTCCTGGGTAAACGCCCGTACACGCATGATGCCGTGCAAGCCCCCCGTGGGTTCATTGCGGTGGCACTGCCCAAATTCACCCAACCGCAGTGGCAAATCGCGGTAACTTTTGATGCCTTGTTTGAAAATCAAAATGTGCCCGGGACAATTCATGGGTTTCAAAGCATAGTCGCGCTTTTCGGACTCCGTGACAAACATGTTTTCACGATACTTGTCCCAGTGACCCGTTTTTTCCCATAGGTGTTGGTCCAAAATTTGAGGTCCCTTGACCTCTTGGTAGCCGTTATCGCGATAAACACGCCGCATGTATTGCTCCACCTCTTGCCACAGGACCCATCCTTTGGGATGCCAAAAGACGGTTCCCGGCGAGTGCTCATCAATGTGGAACAAATCAAGCTCGCGCCCTAACTTTCTGTGGTCACGCTTCTCAGCCTCTTCCAAAATCGTGAGGTAATTGGCCAAGTCCTCTTTGCTGGCCCAAGCAGTACCATAAATGCGTTGCAGCATTTCATTGCGGTGATCTCCGCGCCAATAGGCCCCCGCGACTTTCATCAGCTTAAAGTGTTTGAGCTTGCCCGTGCTGGGCACGTGAGGCCCCCGACACAAATCCTCAAAAGCCCCTTCACGGTACAAACTGACCTCTTGATCGGCGGGAATTCTGGCGATGATTTCAGCCTTGTAATGTTCGCCCATCGCTTTAAAGTGGTTGACCGCCTCGTTACGTGGCAACGTGCGTCGAACGACGGCCTCATCCAAATCGGCCAAAGCAGTCATTTTCTTTTCGATGGCGATCAAGTCCTCCGGCGTGAAAGGCCGATGGTAGGAAAAATCATAGTAAAAACCATTTTCAATCACAGGTCCAATGGTGACTTGCGCATCGGGAAACAGTGTCTTCACCGCATATGCCAGCAAATGCGCCGTGGAATGGCGAATCACCTCCAATCCATCGGCATCTTTGGCCGTGACAATCGACAAGTGTGCATTGCCAGATATCACATGACTGGTATCCACCAACTTGCCATCCACTTTCGCGGCCAAAGCGGCCTTGGCAAGGCCAGCGCCAATAGAAGTTGCCACCTCGGCCACGGTCACGGCTGTCGCAAAGTCTCTGATGGAACCGTCTGGCAGGGAAATCTGGGGCATGGCTTACTTGGCGCAGTTCGATGAAATAAACAAAACAAGCGCGGTTTTGGCCGCGCTGGAATGTTGATTTTCACATAAAAAAAGCCCGCGAACGGGCTTTTAAATGCTGGTTGTTCTTTGAGTGGGGGTTACCAACAGGCTCAATGGAACTGCTCTTCTTCGGTAGACCCCGTCAGTGCAGTGACACTGGACTTTCCACCTTGAATCACGGTGGTGACGTCGTCAAAGTAGCCTGTGCCCACCTCTTGTTGATGAGACACAAAAGAGTACCCACGCTCACGCGCAGCAAACTCCGGCTCTTGCACTTTCTCCACATAGGCTGACATGCCGCGTTGGGCGTAATCCTGCGCCAAATCGAACATGTTGAACCACATCGAATGGATACCGGCCAAGGTGATGAACTGGTATTTGTAACCCATCGCACCCAGCTCACGTTGAAATTTGGCGATGGTCGCATCGTCCAGATTTTTCTTCCAGTTGAAAGATGGCGAACAGTTATAAGCCAGCATTTTTCCTGGATGAACTTTGTGCACCGCCTCTGCAAATTGGCGTGCAAACTCCAAATCGGGGGTGCCTGTTTCACACCACACCAAATCGGCGTAATAAGCATATGCCACCGCACGAGAAACTGCCTGGGCCATGCCTTTACGGGTTTTGTAAAACCCTTCAGCGGTGCGCTCGCCGGTCAAAAACGGCTTGTCGTTTTCATCGTAGTCACTGGTCAACAGGTCAGCCGCCTCTGCATCGGTGCGGGCAATCACCAAAGTCGGCGTGCCACAAACATCGGCTGCCATTCGGGCACTGATCAGTTTTTGCACAGCCTCAGTGGTGGGTACAAGCACCTTACCGCCCATGTGGCCACACTTTTTCACTGAAGCCAGTTGATCTTCAAAATGAACACCGGCAGCGCCAGCACGAATCATGGCTTTCATCAACTCAAAACCATTCAAAACACCACCGAATCCTGCCTCAGCATCGGCCACAATGGGTGCGAAATAATCGATGTAGCCATCTTGACCTGGGTTAAGCCCTTTTGACCATTGAATTTCGTCGGCACGGCGAAATGTGTTGTTGATGCGCCCTACCACACCAGGCACCGAGTCCACAGGGTACAACGACTGATCTGGGTACATGCTCGAGTAGCTATTGTTGTCGGCCGCGACTTGCCATCCCGACAGATATATGGCCTTAATGCCAGCTTTGACCTGTTGCATGGCCTGCCCGCCCGTCAATGCACCCAGGCAATTCACGTAGGGTTCTTGTTGCAGCAAATCAATCAGTTTTTCGGCACCACGGCGGGCCAAGGTGTACTCGATCGGGAAACTGCCGCGCAAGCGCACCACGTCCGCAGGGCTGTACCCGCGCTTGATACCCTTCCAACGCGGATTGGTCGCCCAATCCTTCTCCAGTGCAGAAATTTGTTGTTCGCGGCTGAGTTGCTCTGTCAGTGTTTGAGGCATGATTTCCCTTTCGATGTGGATAAGACTGCGATTGCAGAACCCACAGTCTAAGTCTTATATAAGACTATTGATCATCTTGTGTCTTATATAAGATGATATTTTTTTCATTTAAAATCAGTTATTTAAAAATATTTTTCGCAATAAGAAAATATATATCTCACAATGGAAAATCCCGATCGCCATGGCACTGAGGTTATTTCATAATAAGAAATATTGTTTTGCAAAAATGAAATGCGATGGTGCTTCGCCCGGCGACCACACAGCCCAAGCCCTGATCGATTGATCACTTCGCACTTGGGGGACATCAAGCTCGGCCAACAGGTGAAAAACCAGCCAGAAAAAAACCACAAATATGAGTGAAAAAACCCGTTTTCCCTTGGAAAAGGGTTTTTTCTCCTATAGGATTCGATTGCCGGTGGAGACACCGTTTCCACCGGTGATTTTTCACTCTCTAATACAAGGAAACTGAATCATGGCAACTGCAAAAAAAGCCCCGGCCAAAAAAGCTGCAAAAAAAGCAGCTCCCGCCAAGAAAGCCGCTGCAAAGAAAGCACCGGCCAAAAAAGTAGTGGCGAAAAAAGCCCCTGCCAAAAAAGCGCCTGCTAAAAAGGTAGTGGCCAAAAAAGCCCCCGCCAAAAAAGCAGCGGCGAAAAAAGCACCGGCCAAAAAACGCACCCCCAATGCAGCCTTCATGCGTGCGATGACACCCAGCGCCGCCTTGGCCGCAGTGGTTGGCGCCTCTCCCCTGCCCCGCACAGAGGTGGTCAGCAAGATGTGGACTTACATCAAGAAGCACGGCTTGCAAGACAAGGTCAACAAGCGCAATATCAACGCCGATGACAAGTTGCGTGCCGTTTTTGGCAAAGCACAAGTCACCATGTTTGAATTGGCCAGTTTGATTGGCAAGCACTTGAAGTAAAGCCCGATCCCCTCAATAAGGCCGCGCAAGCGGCCTTATTTATTGGGGTGGGGCCATTGCTGCAAGACCTTAACCATCACCATGCCGGTGATATCAAGATCACTATGCGCCAGCACTTTGACGTTGCACAGCCGAGTCGCGAATGGCCGCTAAAGTGACCCGTGTGGTGATCACCTCAGGGTCCAGAATCACCTCAATCAACGTGCCACCTGCATGGCCCAGAGCGGCTGTGAGGGCTGGTTCAAATTGTTCTGTTCGATCAATCCGCACACCCGCATAACCATAGGCTTGGGCCAAGGCCACGAAATTTGGGTTGCGCAAACCAGACCCGCTCTCGTTGTGCGGATACTCACGCTCTTGATGCATGCGGATGGTTCCGTACATGCCGTTGTTGAGCAACACAATGATGGTCTTACCGCCAAACTGCACCGCAGTGGCCAGCTCTTGACCATTCATCAGAAAGTCACCATCACCGGCAATGGTCAAAACCGTCCGACCCGTCATGATGCTTGCCCCGATACCAGCTGGCACACCATAACCCATGGCCCCCGATGTGGGGGCGAGTTGTGTTTTATGCCCTTTGGCCATGCCGTGGTGGCGGTGAAATCGATGCATCCAGCTGGCGAAATTCCCCGCACCATTGGTGTAAATGGCGTCGCTGGGCAAGTGGCGATCGATGCATTCGATGATGGCCGGCATGTCAATCAACCCTGGCAAGGGCTGTGGTTTGAGATTGGCCAGGTAATCGGCGTTGGCCGACAGGGCCCATGCTTCCCAAGGCAATTCGTTCGGGGGGCTGAGCACCTCCAAGGCCCGGGCTGCAGCATTCATGGTGGCATGGATGGCCAAATCTGCTTGATAAACCCGGTTGAGCTCTTCAGCGCCTCCGTGAATGTGCACCAACTTTTGTTTGGGCTTGGGCGCCCTCACCAAGACGTAACCACCCGTGGTCATCTCACCCAAGCGCGGGCCCATCGCAATGATGAGGTCACTTTCATCGATGCGCCGGGCCAAAGCGGGGCTGATGCCAATCCCCACATCGCCGGCATACAAAGGGTGGTGGTTATCGAAAGTGTCTTGAAATCGAAAGGCATTGCCAACCGGCAGCTTCCAAGCCTGGGCAAACCTTTGCAAGGCCTGTGCGGCCTGCGGAGTCCAGCCGCCGCCACCTGCGATCACCAAAGGCCTGTGGGCGGCCAGCAACATCTCGCGCAATTGCCTCAAAGAGCCCGGACTGCACCAAGCCTCAATGGGATCAACCCTTGGCAAGGGTCGGGCCGATACCCTTTGGGTCAACATGTCCTCAGGTAAGACCAGGACCACGGGGCCAGGTCTACCGTTCATCGCCATGGCGAACGCACGCGCAACGTATTCGGGCAAACGCTGTGGATCGTCCACCCGCTCCACGCGTTTGGCCAGACCTTTTGTGTTGGGCCCAAAAAAGCTGTTGTAGTCGACTTCTTGGAAAGCCTCTCGGTCACGAAAATCACTGCCGACATCGCCCACAAACAAAATCATGGGTGTGCTGTCCTGAAACGCCGTGTGCACCCCAATCGATGCATTGGTGGCGCCCGGCCCTCGGGTGACAAAACAAATGCCTGGACGCCCCGTCAATTTGCCTTGGGCCTCGGCCATGAAAGCCGCTCCACCCTCTTGGCGGTTGGTGATGAAGGTGATGTGTTCCTTGTAGGCATGGAAACCATCCAGAACCGCCAAATAGCTCTCACCGGGTACGCCAAACACATGAGTCACTCCTTGCGCCACCAAGCACTCCACCAACAAGTGACCTGCCAATTGCTGCTGATCTGCCATCGTCATCTTTTCGGATACCCCATATTCAACGGCTCCTACACCGAAGTTTCTTCTTGACGGCCCACCACCAAGGCCAATGCAGCGCTGACCACCAAGGTCAATGCAACCCCCATCAAGGTGGCGGCATACCAACCGTGGTCCATGAATACACCAAACATCGCAGGGGCAATGGCAAAGCCGACATCCATGCCCGAGTAAACCATGCCATAGACACGACCCGTCGCACCTTTAGGCGTGGCTTTCTTGATCATCAAGTCCCGCGATGGCCCCCCCACACCAGCGGCAAAACCAGTCACCGCCAGCGCCAACATACTGCCCTCAGGACCAAGCCAACCGGACGCGCACAAAATAAGCAGCATGGCCGCGCTCAACATGCTCCAAGACACCACCCGTTGGGTATGCTGGGCAAAAGTTGCCGCCATGAAACCCCCTGCCAACATCCCCACCGCGGCACACACCAAATAAGCCGTCAAGGTGTTGGTGGCCGAACTGAAACTGACCCCATACAGCGACTGCAAAATGGACACCGAGAAACTTTGTATCACTGCCAGGGTCATGGTGGAAAAAACAAAGAAACCAAAACACCACCAAACCACGGGCAAACGCAAGAAATCCAAACTCGTGCTGGCATGGTGCGCATTTGGCCGGGTTGGAGCGGGTTTTTCCTGTGGCAAGGTGTGCAAGTGAAAGCGCTGATGCACACACAGCCCCAGCAAAGCGACAAACACCAATGCGGCGCAGGCATAAGCCGTTCGCCAATCGCTCAAAGTCGCAATGCCCACCATGAAAGTGGGTGCGGCTGCCCAACCCAAATTGCCTGTCAATCCGTGCGCGCTAAAGGCATAACCCAGTCGTTTTTCAGAAACCCGATGGTTCAAGATGGTGAAGTCCACCGGGTGAAAGGTGCAATTGCCCAAACCAAACAACACCGCCGAACACAGCAATCCCACATAACCTTGGGCTTGGGTCACACAGACACATGCCAAAGCCAAAACCGCCAAAGATGCGTACAAAACAGGCCGAGCACCGAATTGATCGACCCAAAACCCGGCCATGGCCTGGCCCACGCCTGAGACCACAAAAAACACCGACATCAACAAACCCAATTGCGCATAGCTCAGGCCAAAGTCTTGCATAAAGGCGGGGAACATCAGGGGCAATAAGAGGTGAGAAAAGTGCGAGCTGGCATGAACCAAACCCACCAGCCCCATCACCCAAGCATCGCGTTTGAATGGCGAAGCTTGAACCGCATCAAAGGTGTTCATCATTGTCTTTTACTTGTTGGCGGCGCCAGAAGCTTGGATGACCGCGGCCAGGCGTTCGGTATCCTTGCGGATGCGCGCTTCAAATTGCGTTGTGCTAGCGCCTCCAACGGATCCACCGGCAACTTGAATCACCTCAATCACGGATGGATCATTCAATGCCTTAAGAGTTTCAGCGTGTAACCGCATCACCACGTCCGCGGGCGTTTTGGCGGGCGCCAACAAGCCAAACCAACCCACCAACTCAAAATCCGGGATGCCCAATGCCTCTGCAACTGTGGGCACCTCCGGCAACAGCGCGCTTCGCCTGGCAGAGGTGACCGCCAAAGCCTTGAGCTTGCCTGACTTCACATGCTGCAATGCCACCGGCAAATTCACAAAGCCCACTTGCAAAATACCGCCCAGGTGGTCAACCACCGCTTGGGCATTGCCCTGATAGGACACGTGGGTGATTTTTGCCCCCGTTTTCACCCACAACAGTTCTGCTGACAGGTATCCCGAGCTGCCCACACCCGGCGTGCCGTGGTTGAACACACCGGGCTGGGCCTTGATCAGTTGAACCAGTTCGCGCATATTGTTGGCCTGCACACTGGGGTGAACAGTGACCACATTGAGCATTTCGGCCACCTCAATGATGGGCGATAAGTCCTTGCTGGGGTTGAATGGCAAGTTGGCAAACAGCAGAGGGTTGGTGGCCAGCGTGATCCCGTTGATCAGCAAGGTATGCCCGTCGGGGGCAGCCTTGGCCACAAAGTCTGTGCCGATATTGGTAGCGGCCCCTGGTTTGTACTCAACAACCACAGGTTTGCCCAAACTCTCTTGCAATTTATGGGCAATGGCACGGGCAAAGATATCCGAGGTCCCTCCAGGTGTCGCAGGGACGATGATTTTCACCGGCTTGGTGGGGAAAACCGTTTGTGTCCAAGCCACTGCTCCGGATAGGCCAAGCAAAAGACCCAACAATACCCACCGCTTCAAAGTCAGTTTGCGCATGTCCACACCGGTTGATTCGATAAAAAAGCCCTGATTCGCACCAGGGCCTCATTCGCATCAGTTTATCCGCAACCCAGGCCCCACCGCCAGACCCGTGAAATCAATGCACTGACTGAGGATCTTGGGGCTGATCTTGCGGCGAAAACCTGAACTCTCCAGGGAAACGCACCGGGTCCACAGAGATGGCTACTGTCTGCTGTGGCAAAAATTTTCCCTCCAACAAAAGCTTGGACAAGGGGTTTTCAATGCGCTGCTGGATGGCCCTTTTCAAAGGCCTGGCGCCATAAATCGGGTCAAAACCCACCTTGGCCAATTCGGCCAAAGCGGCCGCCGACACATTCAGGTGCAAGTCCATCAGCGCCAAGCGCTTTGACAAGAAGTCCAACTGAATTTGCGCGATGCGGGTGATGTGGTTGGCATCCAGAGGATGGAAAACCACGGTCTCGTCAATGCGGTTGAGAAACTCTGGCCTGAAATGGTTTTTCAACTCATCCCAAACAACATCTTTGAGGTCTGCATGGTCTCGACCCACCATGCCTTGGATCATGGCTGAGCCGATGTTGGAGGTCATCACGATCACGCAGTTTTTGAAGTCAACGGTACGCCCTTGCCCATCGGTCAATCGGCCATCGTCGAGTACCTGCAACAACACATTGAAAACATCCGGATGGGCCTTTTCAATTTCATCCAGCAAGATCACGCTATAGGGCTTGCGACGGACGGCTTCGGTCAGATAACCACCTTCGTCGTAGCCCACATAGCCCGGTGGTGCGCCAATCATGCGGCTTACCGAGTGCTTTTCCATGAATTCACTCATGTCGATGCGAATCAGGTGGTCTTCACTGTCAAACAAGAACGCCGCCAAGGCTTTGCACAGCTCGGTTTTACCAACGCCTGTGGGGCCCAAAAACAAAAACGAACCGGTCGGCCGGTTGGGGTCGCCCAATCCGGCACGGGAGCGGCGGATGGCATTGGCCACCGCAGAAATCCCTTCGGTTTGACCGACAACCCGTTGCTGCAAACGGTCCTCCATCAGCAGCAATTTATCGCGCTCACCTTGCATGAGTTTGGCGACCGGGATCCCTGTGGCACGCGCCACCACCTCAGCAATTTCTTCCGCGCCGACCAGTGTGCGAAGCAAGCGGGGTTGACCACTGTCACTGGACTTTTTCGCTTCTTTGGCCTGCGCTTCTTTGAGCCGCTTTTCCAACTCTGGCAACTTGCCATACTGCAGTTCTGCAACCTGGTTGAATTCGCCTTTGCGGGTGAGTTCATCGATGCGGAAACGCACTCGATCGATCTCTTCTTTGATCAAGGCGCTGCCCTGGGCATTGGACTTTTCAGACTTCCAAATTTCTTCCAAGTCGGCGTACTCTTTGCTGAGCTTGACCACCTCCTCTTCCAGCAAGGCCAGTCGTTTTTGAGAGGCATCGTCCTTTTCTTTTCGGACGGCTTCGCGCTCAATTTTGAGTTGAATCAGTCGGCGATCCAACTTGTCCATCACCTCGGGCTTGGAGTCGATTTCTATTTTGACCTTGGCCGCCGCTTCGTCAATCAGGTCAATGGCTTTGTCTGGCAAGAACCGGTCTGTGATGTAGCGGTGGGACAATTCGGCCGCAGCCACAATGGCCGGATCGGTGATCTCCACCCCGTGGTGCACTTCGTAGCGCTCCTGCAAGCCACGCAAAATAGCAATGGTGGCCTCCACAGTGGGCTCTCCAACTATGATTTTTTGGAAGCGACGCTCCAATGCGGCGTCTTTTTCAATGAACTTGCGGTATTCGTCCAACGTCGTGGCACCCACGCAATGCAATTCACCACGGGCCAAAGCGGGCTTGAGCATGTTGCCTGCATCCATGGCTCCTTCGGCCTTGCCAGCGCCCACCATGGTGTGCAACTCATCGATGAAGACGATGTTTTGGCCCTCATCCTGCGCCAGTTCTTTGAGCACCGACTTGAGCCGTTCTTCGAACTCACCCCTGAACTTGGCACCCGCCAACAAAGAGGCCATATCCAACGACAGCACCCGCTTTCCCTTGAGCGAGTCGGGAACTTCACCAGCCACGATGCGCTGGGCCAAGCCTTCGACAATGGCGGTTTTGCCCACGCCGGGTTCGCCAATCAGAACGGGGTTGTTTTTGCTGCGTCTTTGCAAAACCTGAATGGCGCGTCGAATTTCATCGTCGCGGCCAATCACCGGGTCGAGCTTGCCTGACTTGGCGCGCTCGGTGAGATCGACGCAATACTTTTTGAGCGACTCACGCTGGCCTTCCGCGTCGGCGCTTTGCACAGGTGCGCCCCCGCGTACGGCATCAATGGCGGCTTCTAAACTGGATCTGGCCAAGCCGTGCTTGCGCACCAACTGACCTGCCTCTCCCTTGTGATCGGCCAAAGCCCAGAAGAAAAGTTCGCTGGCGATGTATTGATCCTTGCGCTTGAGGCCTTCTTTCTCGGCGGCTTGAATCAGACCCACCAACTCACGCCCCACTTGGACCTGGTCTTGCCCTTGCACCTGGGGGTAACGGAGCATCAATTGCTGGGCATCTTGCAACAGGGCTGGAACAGCCACACCCGCGCGCATCAACAATGATTGAGGTCCATCGGTTTGTTTGAGCATGGCCGCCATCAAATGAGCCGGCTCTATATAGGCTTGGTCTGCACCCAAAACCAAGGTTTGGGCGTCCGACAAAGCCTCTTGAAATTTGGTGGTCAGTTTATCAACGCGCATGGCAAGGTTTTGAAGAATTGAATATTGGCTAAGCTTGGGTTGATTGCCCTGATTTCAAGCCTTGCAGCCGGTAGCAACAAGGCAGCGCATTGATGCAGATCAGTCTTGAGCTTGCCTGGGCGCATCAATCCCCCAGCGGGCCAGCGCCTCATCGTCGCTGACCCGGGCATCCACCCAACGGGCACCGGCAGGTGTCTGCTCTTTTTTCCAAAACGGCGCTTGGGTTTTGAGGTAATCGATCAAGAACTCACAAGCCTGAAAAGCCTGCCCACGGTGCGCTGAAGTCACCGCCACCCATACGATCTGATCACCCGGCAACAAGTCCCCCACCCGGTGGATGACGCGCGCTGCGCAGATGTCAAACCTTTCGGCCGCCTGCGACAGCATCGACATGATGGCTTTCTCCGTCATCCCAGGGTAGTGCTCCAAAGTCATCCCAGCCACGGCAGAGCCATCGTTTTGGCTGCGAACCGTGCCCAAAAAACTGCAAACCGCACCCACCCGCTCATCCAGGGCGCGTAAATTCATGTGCTCTTGCCCCACGTCAAAGTCCTGGGTTTGAATCGCCACGCTCAAGGAAGGCATGTTCATCCCCCGGTCACAGGCGGGAAAAAGGCCACTTCGTCCCCATCGTTCAGCACAGCGTCTTCGCGACAAGCCAATTGGTTCAGGGCCACACGAATCGCTTTGCCCCCTGCCAAGGCATCATGGTGCTGAGGACTGCGCGCCATCAATTCGCGGCGCAATTGGGCGATGTCCCCCGCCTGGGTCACAACGGCTTCTTGGTCTGTGCCAATCGCCTCTCTGACGGATGCAAAGTAACGCAATGTGATGTTCATGACAAGCCATGTGAAAAGGGCCAATATGCAACCATGTCTCCATGGCGCAAAACTTGGCCAGGTGCGACATCGATCAAACCGTCACCCCATACTACCGAGGTCAATACCCCCGAACTTTGGTTGGGGAACAAATCCAGACCACCATGGGAATTGCGACGCACACGCAGAAATTCGCGGCGCTTATCGGGGCGGGGCCAATCAAAATGAACCGGCAACACATAAGCCGGCGAAGCCGAGGGCGCCATCCCCTGCAGGGCCGATAAAAATGGCCAAACTACGCACAAATAGGTCACAAAACTGGAAACCGGGTTGCCCGGTAATCCCATGAAGTAACAAGTTTTATGGGGGTCTGGCTCGCCAGCGGCATTCAGCCAGCCAAAGGCCAAGGGCTTGCCTGGCTTCATGGCGATTTGCCAGACATTCAACACCCCCAAGGCCTCAACAGCAGGTTTGACGTGGTCTTCCTCTCCGACCGACACACCGCCGCTGCTGACGATCAGATCATGAGTTTGGCTGGCCATGGCCAAGGTGGCCATGGTGGCCTGTTTTTGGTCCGCCACGATGCCCAGATCGCTGACATCGCAACCCGACCGGAGCAACAAGGCCCGCAAAAAAAATCGGTTGGAGTTGTAAATCGCCCCGGGCTTCATGTCAGCAGGGGCCACTGTTCCAGGCATGACCAACTCGTTGCCCGTGGACAGCAAAGCCACCCGCGGTTTGCGCATCACTTTCAAGCGGTGTTTGCCAATGCTGGCGGCCAAGCCCAGCGATGCCGGTTGCAAGCGGGTCCCTTTGGACAAAACCACCGCCCCCTTGGCCACGTCTTCACCGGCACGGCGAATCCACTGACCCGATGCAACCGATTGGTGCAAAACAATTTGGTCGGGCAGCTGGACATCGGTCTGCACATGCTCTTGCATGACCACCGCATCCGCCCCGGGTGGGATGGGGGCACCGGTGAATATGCGCGCCGCTTCTCCGGCTTGCAGCAGCGTGCCGTGGCTGCCAGCTGGTATGCGCTGGGTCACCCGCAAACGCGCCCCGCTGTGGGTGGCGTCGACACTGCGCACGGCATAGCCATCCATGGAGGTATTGTCCATGGCCGGCACAGCGATCTCGGACACGACGTCTTCGGCCAGAACCCGGCCGTCGGCATCCCAGGTGTCGACCGTATCCACCCCTTCCAGGATCTTGACCTGGGCCAAGATGGTGGCAATGGCCACGTCCAAGGGCATCAAGGGTTGGGCGGCTTTGGTCATTTGGCAAACAAAGGGGTTTGATACACAAATCTAGCTTGGTGCTGCAACAACCAGTCGGCCACCATGGGAGCCGCATTCAGGTCGAGCACATCCAGTTGGGTGGGGACTGGCAAGGCCGAGGGCGCATCGGTGGCAATGGCCACAATGAAATCGTCATGGGGGTAACGAACCGCTTTGCCGGTGCTGGGTCGCCAAACCTCCAACTTGAGCAAATCGCTGTCCTTGAAGCCTTCCACCAAGACCCAATCCACCCCGGTATAGAGTTCAGCGATCAAATGATGTGGGCTCAATGCCGCGGTTT